>Ga0209345_10001622_pt1 | contig 26525 bp, 17 predicted proteins | sample Cruoilmetagenom7_FD_187294 | JGI IMG/M metagenome (GOLD analysis project Ga0209345, IMG submission 187294) | Oil polluted marine microbial communities from Coal Oil Point, Santa Barbara, California, USA - Sample 7 (SPAdes) (version 2) | ecosystem: Environmental > Aquatic > Marine > Oil seeps ...
CATTTAGTAAAGCAGTTAAATTTGTTCCATCATCTGAGAATAGTAACTTTGGGGATTTAGTTATCCCTGTAGTAGAGAACGACGAAGACAAACCTGGACTAATTGTGGATGGCCAGCAAAGAGCTGCGGCTTTAAGAGCAGCAGAAATTGATACTTTTCAAATGCCAGTAAGTGCATTCATAACTGATGATGCACAGGAACAGCGAGAACAATTTATATTAGTTAACTCAACTAAGCCTTTACCTAAGGGATTAATTTATGAGTTATTACCATACACTGAAACTAAGCTTTCTGCGGGACTACAAAAAAGAAGATTTCCTGCCAAGTTACTTGATGATTTAAACCATCAAAAATCTTCTCCTTTTTATCAAATAATTCAAACTGCAACGAACCCTACTGGAGTTGTTAAAGATAACTCGATTCTAAAGCTCATTGAAGCTAGCCTTACAGAAGGAGCTTTGTATAACTATAGAGATCCCTCTACTGGTAAAGGTAATGATAAGAAAATGGTAGAGGTTTTATCAAATTATTGGGGTGCTGTAAGAGACGTATTTCCAGAAGCTTGGGGGAAAAAACCTAAAGACTCTCGATTGATGCATGGCGCTGGTATGACTGCACTCGGTCACTTAATGGATGCAATTTTTGATAGGTATCATACAGATGAACATGAAGAAACTGTTACTTATGAGCAATTTAAAGCAGATTTAGAAGCTATGAAACCATTTTGCCATTGGACAAATGGCTTTTGGGATTTCGGCTCAGACGATAAAGTTAAGTGGAATGAACTTCAAAATATCGCTAGAGATATTCAAAAACTAACCAATTATTTAATGCGTAAGTATAGAGTAGAAGTTTGGAGTTAAGCACGTGAAAAAACTTGTTGTTATATATTCTGGTGGAATGGACTCTTTTACAGCTTTACATAAGGCTGTAAAGGAAGGTTTTGACGTCTATGCATTATCTTTTGATTACGGTCAGAAACACAATAAAGAGCTAATATGCGCACAAGAAGTTTGTAGTGAACTTGATGTTCCTCATAAAATATTAGATATAAAATCAATATCGAATATTTTTACAAGTTCATCACTTGTTTCAAATGATATAGATGTTCCTGATGGCCATTATGAAGCTGAAAACATGAAATCGACTGTTGTGCCTAACCGCAACATGATTCTAATATCACTGGCCATTGGTTACGCTGTAGATATAGAGGCGGAAGGTGTTTGGTATGGTGCTCATTCAGGTGACCATTTAATTTATCCAGATTGTAGACCTGAGTTTGTGAAAGTAATGGACCAAGCTTCTAAAGTAGCTAATTTTGAACCTGTCTATGTTCATGCTCCTTATTTAGATACAGATAAAATTGGTATTCTCAAAGATGGCATAAAAATGGGGCTAGATTATTCAAAAACATGGACGTGTTATAAGGGTCAAGAAAAAGCTTGTGGTACTTGTGGTTCATGTGTTGAAAGGTTGGAAGCATTTGAAAAAAATCAATGTAAAGATCCTATTAAATATAATTAGTTGGATAAGTCGGCCTTTTCATCCTGATTCGAAACTGGCCAAGTAAATTAAAACGGCAACCAAAGACAGCTTCCTTTCTTTTATTTGGCTAAATACGATTACTGTCCGATTATTTGTAAAGAGATATTCATTTGAATCAATTTTTAACTAGGCTGCTCAATACCACAGGTATTGATATCAAACACCTAAAGAACGAATACCTGAGTGCCACAGAACTAGTCTCTCTCGATAGTATATTGGCATCAGAGCAAGATTTTGAACAAGGTTTTTACTGTAGTAGCCATGGTGAACGATTGGAATGTTTACTATTTTTTCTTAATGTTCACAAGAAAGATATTATTGAACTCATGCAAGGTATGAGAAAAGCAGAGATTATGTTTGAGTTATATACCTCCAGTACAATTTCTGGGAATTATGATTGTTTTCATTTTGATTTGTCTAAATTTCTTCAAACCTATACCTCAAACAATCAAGTTTTGACCTTATATCGAGTAGGTAGAGATGGAGAGGGCGCAGAAAACCTAGGGTGCTCTTGGTCAACAAGCATTGAAGGTTTGAGAGCGTATTGCGAATCATCAAGTATCACCAAGTCCATGCTTGAATCTAAGCCTGTATTTATTATTACGATTGAAGATTCACAGGTTTTATTCAAAGGAGAGAAAAGGGAACATGAGCTTGTACTAAAATCTGACTTTACACACAATACGTTAGCTATGCTTGATGATAAATTACGAAACAATATTTTCGGGTAACTTAGTAAAGTCAGTAAATCATTTATCTCAGGCTTTAATCCTTGGCGTCATCCCTCTAAAACCAGGTAGGACGGTAGTGTTTATGTTTAAGGCGCTACGCACTTAATACAAACAAGTTGATTTATGATTTTATAAAGTTGAAATGTTTATGTTTTCTCCGAATGCCCTGACAATACTACTAGATCCTTTACCATCAGGGTAAATAATATCTTTTCTCGAACTTGTAAGAGGGTAAAAAGCCTGATGAGCTGCACTTCTTGCTGCAAAAATGAAATAATCTGCTGATTTTATGAGGGAAGTTAAAGCTTCTGTTGCCGATTTATCACTATTTGTTTTAACTTCTAATCCAGGATACATCGCTTGGAGAATAGTTGACGACCTTCTGGCAGCACTTTCTGTCAATGTATAGATTGCTAGCCTTTGTCCAGACAAGTCTAATAACTTTTCGGGTTCGCTTTCTTCAACGACAATTTCTGGAAAATGTGCAGAACTAGCAATAATTAGTTCCGATAACTCCTTAATAACAACCTGCTGAATTTGATTTAATCGCTTCCAATAATTCAATGCGACTTGACTGACTGATGTCCATAATTCAATTTTTGCCTGTTCACTTGCGCATGGATAGTCAACTACGTTTTCTATAATCTCAATGGCATAATCTAGAGCATCTACGCTCGAAACTTTCTCCCAACATTCTAATATGCAATTTAGAATGTTCTCATAAGTATTAACATCATGGGCTTGCGAAATAAATAGTTTAAATAACTCCGTACAAAGTAATAAATCTTCTTTATTCTGAATGTCATCAGACGCTAAGCAAAATACTAAGTGCTCAATGGTATTTGGACTAATTGATTGATTATTATCGTAAAGCCAACCTAAAAATAATGGGATTACCTCTCTTAGGGCTTTAATGGATTCAGGTTGAGTAAGCTCAAGGATAATATTATCTATTTGCTCAGTTGGATTGTCTTTTGAACACCATGTTTTGTAATTATCAGTAACTGACTTGCGGAATTCTTTATATAGGGCTGCATCCTCTTTAAGTGCTGAAAATAAAGTTATCCAAGATTTAATCTTCCCTGCATTTTTGAACTCACCTTCTAGTCTATGCCAAAGTATTTGAAGCGATATATCAGAAAACATTTCTTCAAAAATTTCGGAGGGATGCGAGCAAAGTACAGAATAAACTTCTTCTTGTTCAGTAAGAGGTAAATTGGCAGCTCCTAGTACTAGGGCTTTCATAATATCAACACTTGGAGGTGCTACTAATAAATCTTGAATAGTTGCTTTCGACTTATCGTTCGATGTACTAACTTCGATAGTGGCAAGCTCTACACCAACTAATTTTAAGAAATTGTTTGCCCAATCAATATCAACATTTATAGGTATTTTAAAATCAGCTTTAGAAAAACCAAATAAAATATGTCCAATAAACCAGCACTTCCATTCTCTATAAAATTCACCTGTTTGGGGCAGGTTGGGTTCATTATAAAAAAGTGTAACAAACCGGCTAAAAATATTCCTCAGCTCTACAACATCTCTATTTTCCAAACTATCTTTAAGTGCTTCAAAAATCGATGCTAAGAAAACCGATTGTAATACTTTTGGGATAGTTACGTTTATTGAATCAATAAACTTGGGGTGATCTATAACAGCGACATAATTATGTTTTGAAAACAGCGCCTGAAACTCTAACGACAATAAATTTCTTTGGCTTAAAGATTGTTGCTGCTTAATTTCTTTTAATGCATCATCAATGATGTCATGCTTTCCAAACGTACACCCGGTGAAAAAACTTCTTAATATTATGCCCAAAGGACGTTTAACTGTTGAAATTGTTTTAGGTCGAGATCTGTATAGTTCAATCGAGTTATTTAAGCTTTCAATCGCCCCATATATTACCGGCTTATTAGAATTTAGTACTTGGGGTATAAAAGCTCTACTAAAACCAAAGTCAAACTTAGTCAGAAGGGGCGCCTCACAAAGATCTTCCGTATTTTTATAGTCAACAGGATCAAAGTGAACTATGGAGTTACCAAGAGATGACTTTAAAATTCCTTTAATTTCTTGTAGTTGCACATTATCTTCTGCACAAATGTAAAACCAAAGAGTTTTCTGTGCATCAAGTCTTGGCAGGATGTATGGTGGCGAATCATCAAATGCATTTTTGAGCATTTCAAAAAGTAGGGAATTTAATGGGGCAGGATAAGTCCTATTTTTTATTTTCAATAGCTCCCATCCGTTGCCGTTTGAAAAAAAACTCTCCAGCACTTTAGACATCAAATTTCTCCATGTACAATTTTTCAAATTCGAGCTTAGTTTCAAACAATGAATTTCTCTCTACTGTAAGTTTTACTTCTTCTTGATTTCTGTGGGTACCTGAGTAAGTAAAATTCATACTGCCAGACAAATAGAATGAGTTGGTGAGTAACCCTTTTTTATGCATAGATTCAGAGATAGCAGTATGTAATGATGCATTGCTATTTACTGATGATTTTAATTGTTTAATAAAAGCACTATTTATATCTTGTTCATTAGTTACAATATAAAATGTTGCACCAACGTTTAATGCATAAATAATCATTTCACTAAATTTTACGAACCTATGCCCCCAATTCGGGTTTACATGATCCCAATCTCCAGACCGATTATCCAACAAGTCAAAATCAGTTAACCATGCTGAAACAAGCCAGTGTTCTGTAGGCGTTACACAAGAAGCTATAAGCAAATTACTTAAGGTTTCTTTAATTTGTCTTATGCCAAATGGGTCATTAATAAAGATAGTTCTGGGCTTCAACATATTCATACTACAGCCTCTGCGAGTTCTGTGGTTAAAACTATATTAATGGTTTCATAATTTACAGACTTAATTCTTGGATAAAACAATAGTCCATTAGTATCAACGGGACATATATGGATAGTTGCGATAATAGTATGTAGTTGCTCTATAAATTCTTTTGGAATTACTAAGTTAACTCGCCCATGTGCAACCAGTTTTTCATGTAGTTTGATATGCCACTTATCATCGGTATATTCAATTGAATCAAATCTATTTGTAAGTAAGTTACTTACTAAAAGCCTCTCTGTATTACGAATGTCATTTTGAAAAGGGCTATAAAATGAAAGGGCTGTTTGCCTTACAGAAAAGCCTTTTGTCCAAAGTACCGACTGGATATTACAGGTGCTCTCAAATAATGATGTATTAGGAGAAGAACCGCGTTCCTTACAGGCTAACATGAATGAAGCAATATTTAGCGGTAGTTCAATACCTAAAGAGCTTTCTATTTTCTTCCAATCATTTAAGTAATTAGTTAATTTCCGATCGGTTTCAGTACTGCTGCCTGCTCTTAACAGCCTTGTAAATAGAATGTTACTAAAGCTTTGTGAGTATAAATACCCAGCTCTTATACAGCTACTTCGTAATTCTCTAAGTGCCGTAAGCTTATCTTGATAATCAACTGTACATCTTATTGTCTCAAAAACTTTTTTAAGCTCAGATTCTTGTTCAAGTGATGAAAGAATAGAACTAATATCGTTATCAATTTTTTCGTAATCTCCTGCATTAAAGGAGGAAGATAGCATATTCAAGTATTTATGAGTGTCACTTATGTACAGATCTTGTAATGCAGAAATAACTCCCGTTCCTCCTGAATTTTGTTCTGTCAGCCAGACATCTATATATTCTTCCCCTACTTCATAGTCTGCCGTAATAGAGCGCTCTTCTATGTCAGGTAATAATCCATATGTTGAATTAAGAACTCCAGCAGCAAACGAATTTGCGAGCACAATTTTGGACCAATCGATAAAGTCTTGATCAGAATTTAAGTCACTATAAAGGACTTTACTAAGCTCTGTTATTGAAGTTAAAAAGCTTGCTTCTTCTATCTTTTCTAAAATTTGTTTTTGCAATTTTTGTAATTGCTTATCAGGCTGTTCCCCATTATCTTCTTCAAGCTCAACGCCTTGCTTAAATAAGACTGGAGGTATATCTGAAATACTAAACTCAGATTTACCTGCAATTACGTTCTTAATGCTTTCTCTAATTGGTGTGTTATTTAGAGAGGATTCAGCACCTATAGCCGCAATAACACAGTCAAACACCCAATCTGACAAGAAAATATTGCCAGAGCAAACATTACTAGTTCTCAATAAGTATTGAAAGTATTGAACTCTAAGTGCTTTAAGAGTATTTTCTTCTCTAACTATTTCTGAAATTCTTAATTCGTTAACTTTAAATCGAAATCTAATAGCATCTACCATTAAGTCAGTACCAATCGATACCGCCTCATCACGCAATGTCCATAGGAATTCAACATTAGCCGTCTTTTTACTTTTTTTAAGCTTAAACTCAGCTTTTGCTCCTGTTGAATATCTGATGACCCTCAACGGACATATTGCATCATGAGTATAGAAATCGAGTTTTTCTAAAATACCTTCCCACTCACTGTGACTTGGAATTGCATGTTCAATCCCTTCTCTTTCTATTTCAAATTTAGAGTTCCACTTTAGGAAAGAATTACTTGTATCTGAGATATCTTTAGAATTAAAAAGAGCTTGAGGGTAAATTTGGAAAGGTTTAAATACCTTCAATTCTTCTTTACCTTCATGTGAAAATTCTGCAACTTGATTTAGTGAATTTCCAAATGCTTCGGACAATTCGAAATTTACTTGTGTTCCATCTACCTCTTCAGAAATTATTAAATTTTGAGGGATAAGGCAGTCGGCAGCCATCCCCGATTTGATGGAAAATCGCTTCGAAACTCTTCCTGGGGCAAATTCTTTTAAACCTTGAAAGAACCCCATAGCTTCCATTTGAATATCACCTTGATTTCTATGTAATGCAATATCAAGAGAAGGTACATTCAAATCAGCAAATAAGTTAGATGGAATAAATTTAGGTAAAGGAGAGTTCCAACTTTTATTAGTTAACATCCACACTTCAGGAAGGCCATCTTTGTAATTCCAGCCTGCCCAATTAGTAATTAGCAACCTTTTCAATGAAGGCAAAACCTCTAGTAGTATTGACCGAGGTGACTCCCATAGAATTTTATTGGTTAAATTATTTTTACTTTCGAGTTTTAGCGCACTTTCTATATATGTCGATAACTCTTGTTGCATAGGGCTTTGCGGAACGATAACCTCATCAATAATTGAAACTAATTTTTTTCGAATATTTTCAGTTATTTTTTTAGGTTGATTCAATAAAAGCCAAAGGTTTTGGTTTATAGAACTTCCAATCCATTCTAGTGCTGCCAATGCACCTTGCATTTTAAGTATATGAGCATTATCAATTGGTAGGCCTTGTAACTTCACCTCGGGATTGACCAAGCTTTCATATTGTTGAAATGTTAAACGATCTTTACCAAATTCAGATAACACTACAATGGTCCAAGGTCGCATTTCTCTTCTACGGCCAGCACGACCTTTCCTTTGAATATATGAAGATACGTCTCTTGGAGCTTTATGTTGGATTACAGCCCCTACAGTTGGATCATTGAACCCAACTTCTAATGATGCTGTAGCTACTATCATGTCAGAATTGACATCAACACCAGCATCTTGACTAGAGGTCCTTGATACTTTCGCTTTATCATTAAAGTCTAATGAGTAGCCATTTTCTTTAAGAGTTGACCAATCTTGGCCATACTCCTGCATTAACTCAGAACTAATTTGGTCGTTTAATACGGGGTTTCTTAGTGAAGCTAAGGGACCGTTAGTATTATCAACTAACTTGCCATTTTTTAACCAAAACCCTTCAGCGTCTGACAGTTGAGCCATCAACCTATTGTTTACATCCAAATCATCAGTAAATAAAAAAGTTTTGTTGCCATAAACTCCTCTAGACTCTTTGTTTTTATCTAAAACTCGTCGAGTTAACATAGCAGCCTGAATCGTTGTCGATAACAATGCAGATTGAGAGACAGGATCTCCCTTGAGGGTTAAGAGGTATTCTGCTCCATACTCCTCTAGCTCGTTTTCTGTAGGCTCAACAAGCGAAGTGTTATTGTCTTGAGTACCCGTAAGTTTTGAGAAGAAATGCTTAGCATCTGCCAGTGTCGCAGACAATCCCACAAAATGTGGAGCATTTTTGGCTAACTTCATCCATCGCTTTAACAATAGAGATACTTGAGCACCCTGAACACCGCCATAAGTATGAGCTTCATCCAGTAAGACTAGAGGGATGTGGCTTGTGCCTATGCCAAATAAGTGATTTCTCTTAGGGTTAGCGATATTTTGGTTCATCATCTCCGTTGTTGTGAACAAGATATCAGGTGGGTTTCTTTCAATAGATAATCTGGTTAACGCTATTTCATCTTCACTTATAGATGCATTACAGATAGAGCAGGATACTTTCTCGATACCTTTCAGTGCGTCCTGCTTATTCCATTGCATTTGACCAGTACAATTTTTAGATGGGCATGAAATAAAGCTAACGGGTAAATAATCTTTTCCATGCTTAAAGCTGTACTTTACGGCTAAGTTTGGGCTATGTGGCACATCAGCAAATAAAGCACCAATTCTTATTTTTCGATTAAATTTCTGCGCAGCTAAACTGTCTAGTTTACGACATGCGCTCCAAGTTTCATTAAATTGATCCTTTAGAAGCTCCTTTCTAGGGTATATGGCCAGTACCCTAGTTTTAAAAGATGAATCACTCTGTAATTGTGAAACTAAAGAAGTAATAGCTGGTAGATAAAAGGCCATTGTTTTACCACTACCTGTACCAGCACAGGTTATAGTAGCTGATGGATACTTCCTTCTACGTTGATGTTTTTCAAACTCAGTAAGAATTCGTATGGTTGCTCTTACTTGGAATCCTGATAATTGATAACCATTTGCCAAGGCATTAATAACTTCTGAAGCTATCGGGTTTGTGAACCCTTCTTCATATATTTGTTCACATAGAATATGTGGAGCGGTATCTCGCTTGGGAAATAATCTAGCTCTACGAATAAATCGATAATCAGATACAAGAGACTTTGATGCTTCTAATTTTTGGCCGTGCATCCATTGCCTTAATTTACAGAATAGGTTGATAGCATTAGCCATACGGCTTCGATAGCGAGTACCGGAGTACCGAATATCTTCATAACCAACAATTAAAGCTGAATCTAATAATGCCTCAAAGAGATCATCCGCATCATCGTCAGGAAATTCACTTTCAAATAGCTCTATTAACTCATCTTCAGTTGCGGAAACTTCTATATCACCCCAGCTAATGAGTTCAAACTCTCTTTTTTCTATGCAATCAAGGGGGTTTTGAAGTTGTTCCAAGTTCATTGTCTATCTCCTTTTAACAACATAACTGTCTAGTTTCCCTTGTTCTTTCAGCCAACTAAAAACTTTTTCAGTCATCGTAGATAATGGGGCTTCTTTTTTGCCATACTTGCTAGTTATTTCTTTAAAGAATTTTCTAACTTCTTCAGGGTAACCACTTTTGTCCATCTTGCTTGTGATTTCAGTTAAACGTTTAGAGCTTGCAGTTAGTTTCGTGATCGTATGAGTATCCGATGGAAAAGAATTAGCTAAATTGTCGAATGAATCTTTTTCTTTAATATATTCATCATATAAATAGCTATACTCTGGATTATCTTTCTGATTTTCAAGAATGATTTCTTCTACATCAAAGTCATCCCTTTTTATATCTATCCATTCGTTCCATAGTACTTGAAAAAACATTTCAGATTGAGAGTGTAAAGAAGCCAATAGTTGTAGAAAGTCATTAATTACATCCTGCTGACCAATATGATGTTCATTTTCTTCCCAGGACTGTTTGAGTTCATCAGAAACAGTGGTTAAGCTTAATAAACGAGACTGAATATCTTCTTCAGCTTGTTTATGTAATTCATTGAAAGTTTCATCTCTAACACTGTTAAATAAGTCAGGCCAAGATTTTAAATTTTGTAATAAAGGTGAAGATGTTAAGAGCTTGTCTGCAATTATTTGATACTCATCAATAATAAATTGGTTTTCTTCATTCCCCTGTAATAGAGTTAGTTCGATGTCTAGCTCTTGGATATCTGCTAACAGTTCAATGGTCATATCTTTTCCCCTTGTCCAGTTAGCTCATGACAACAGGATTGAATAGCAATAATTCTTGAGCTTAACTCTGCTTTAGAAGCTTCCTTAGCATTAGATCCTGATGCTTCATTTTCCGACTTTATCCTATCTAAATTATGACGCTTTGCCATATAAAAAGTATTTACAACGTCAAATGTATCTTTTAGCTTATGCATCTGAATTTTTTGGAGAGACCCTATGGATGTATTTATGTTAAATGGTTCAAGTAAAGAAATAACTCCTTTAACTGACTCCCAATGATTTTCTTCTATTATTTTTTTTACTCTATTCTGCACTTTCTTTGCTGTTAATTCATTTTCCATATTTCGGTACTGCCCTTCTTTAGTCATCTTGACCAATACCTTTGATAATTCTTCTATGCTGTTATCAAAGCTCTGTTTATTGGTTAAACCAACTAAAGATCTAAACAAAGAAAACTCTAATTTTACTTGCTGACAACTTTTTTCAATCAATGAGGATGTATTTACATCCAATTCCACATTTAAACCACGCATAGCCTCTTGAACAACAATACCGTTAATCGCATGATTATTTATACTCACATACTTCAACCATGCTTTTTGGGTATCCTCCCACTTTCTAATTTGTTCAGTTACAAAGTCATCCCATTCAGATAGTCCCGATTTACTGAGAGTTAAATTGGCTATAAATTTACCTCCATCTATGCTACCAACTTTTGAACACAAAAAGTCTACTTTCTCTTTGTTCGTGTAGTTGGCAAAGGGTGGATGCAAAGAAATGGCTATTTGACATTGTTTCTTTAGTGCATCCTTTAAGCCTTTTTTGTCTTTAAACCCTTTTCGAGCTTTAGCAATGATTTGCTCAAAAACATACGGTAGCCAACTAGATAAATAATTTTCGATAATGCAATAATCGGACATAGATTCATCATAATTAGTGTCTAAAGTGCTTTTGCGGAGTACAGCAGTAATGAATAGCTTTACATCTAATTCATTGGACTTCGACAATACATCATCATATGTGATTAACGATAAATAATCCCTTGTGTCAGCTTCTCTGAAAGGTATTTTAATGTATGGAGCTTTGGTTGCACCCGGCTTCAATAATTCTACTAGCTCTTCAACGGGTAACTTTACCCCTTGCCATTTGAAATTATCGGCCGACCTATTAACTATACAATCAAACAAAAAGTTCCTTAATAAACGGGCTTCTTCTTGTGGAAATACTTTGTTTGCAAACCAGTCATCAACTTTGTCAGAAGTACTTTCTGGAATATTGGGAGTCTCTACTGGAGCGTCTTTTGGTTTCGATGATGGGTGACTCTTAGTTCGTGAAGAGGTTTTTTGGGTATAACTACCAGGCTTAAGTTTTACAGGGGTAATACTATCTAATTCATGAGCTAAATCATCAATGTTAAACACTCTAGCCATATTTGAAGTAATGCATGAAGCTAGTTCAGCCATGTTCTTTGCTCCAAACCCCCAAATAGCGGCTAATGATACAGCCCTAAACTGATCATGATGAACTGATGAACGGATACTTTTCTCCAAGCTTGAAGGGCAAGATATGCCACTTAAGTTGGCTGGTGGATACACCCCCTTTATGTACTTATCACGATATACTTTTAAATTTTCTAATAATAAGTGCCTAATTAAACTCCTAGGGTTAAATGACAAAGCGCCAGATATATTATCCCTACAAATTCTTTCGCTGTAGGCCATAATTGCTTGTTTATTGAAGGGAAACAAAGGGAATCCTGCTGGAGATAAACCAAATTCTTCAATGATTTTAATTTCATCGGCATCAGATGTGCTATAGATAAAGTTTGGGTTATCTAATGAAAGTTCTTTTAATTTAATAGAACCGTGTCGGGCAGCATTTAAATATCGACCACAGAAGTCTTCTACTCGCAAGAATAAAGATGTTGAGTTTTCAGCTTCTTTAACTAACTCCCATTCGTTTCCTCCATTTCTCCCAACCAAAGAGTTTCGATGCTTAAGGTAACCACTATATCCAGTCGTCACAGCTAAAGCCGATTTTAGTTCGCAAAGTTCCTGCACACCATCTCGCACTTCTTCCCGAGTTAAACTAGTAACGAGATCGCTTTCAATTGCTGTTATTAGAGACATATCCTCGATTAAAATAACAAGAGTTTTCCCCTTTAAACTTTTCCTAATATCAGTAAACAAGTCTAAAAAGCTTCCCCCATGTAATTGAAAGAATTGCTGATAAATGCTACCGCATGCATCACTGATAACAGAATTCACTAATTCAACAGCTTTCTCTCGAGCATCTCTATTAGAGTTTAACCCTTTGTTAGAAACATATTCTCTGGCGTGTTTAGATAATTCATTAAACTCATCCCCTAGCGCGTTAAAATCCAAATCAGATTCAGATAAGTAGTAGTTATCATCTTCAAGATCCTGAGTTGACCCACCATCTATCAATCGTTTAGCTATTTGGTAAATACATCCTGTTTCGGGTTCCAATAGAATTCTTTTATAAAATGAGTCACCCAACAAAGATGGCAGACTTTCCTTTACAGCGTGGGATATTGTCGTGTTTATCCGTTTCACATCTTCCGGGGATACTTGATCTCTTGGTAACTCCCTCAGGTGCTCTTTTAATTCCTTAGCCCTATCATATAATTTTGCTAACTCTGTATTGATATTTACTATCAAATGCTCTGCTACTTCAGAGATAGATAACTGTCCGCCTACTTTTTCAATATTACTCCTAGCTTTATCGAACTCTTCTCCCTCTAGATCTTCAAGAAGAATCGATAATACTCCTCTTAAACTGGTACTTTTAGGTATTCTTCTTACTATCCAGTTTTTTGTCTCGGGGTTATTTCTTAGCTTAATATCAAGCCATTTGATTAAATGGGATTTACCTGAACCGGAATCTCCAATAATAGGAACAGGTCTATTTGTATCCATAATGTTAGCTAAAACAGCTTCTTCAGCATTTTTAGAAATGACTTCTGATTCTTGTAGTTGATCATTCTTTCTTCGTATAGTCATCGGTTCATGTACCGATAATAAGACTTGAGGTTCAAGCTCCTCCGCCTCTAATTTTATACAAGATTCGATATGTTCTATTCGGGGCCAATAAGTTGAGAGCATCACAACCCTCCTTGATTAATTTTTACTTTACTAATAAGTTCTTCTGAATTGAAAAGTTGAAGTGCCATTACATTTTTGTCATCTGATTCTGTACTAAGAGAAATCTTGCCTAAATAAGCTAACCGCTGTATAGCAACGCTCAAGCAAAAAGGAATTTTACGAGTAAGTAACTCAGAGTCCAAAACATCACCTAAATATTCTCTTGTTTTCAAAGAATAATGACCGAAACCTAAAACTGGTAAATTTTCACCAATCATTGTTAAGAATTCTTTAATATGAAACTCCGTCTTATCCTCGCTAATAGTTTTTAACTGTGCAGATAATACATTTGTTGGATCTACTATATAATTTCTTGAAGAACCACTCGTTTCAATCAGTTGAAAATATCCCAGGAAATTCCCCCATTCAATGAATGTAGATTTTTCTGAGTCATTCAATAGGAATTCATTGAAGTGCAAAGAAAGGACTTCGTCTAATGATGACTTAGACAATTTTTGTTCTGAAAATAGGTGAAAATTATCGATCAAGCTTACAAAGGATAAAACTCTAAACAATCCAGAATAAACCTTATTATCTGGAGATAAAAATCCCTCATCAATATCTTTAAAAAGTTTATCGTGAACATATTTAGAAATAGATTTGATATCACTTGAAGTTCCTAAGTCTCCCGTTAATATTATTTTCCCTTCTTCATTTTCTTTCCATAACACTACTTCATTGTCTTTCCAAAAATTAAATTCACGTTGAAATCTTTTCTCACTCTCTTCAGTCCATAATAGGTTCTTAGGCCGACATAATTCGAATAACTCTTCCTTGGTTATTTTTTGCTGTTTGGAGTACAGAGTTGAAATGATTAAACATATAAGATTAATCTGGCTTCCTGAATGCGCATTATTTATTATTGCCATTTTATACTAGCCTCAAAATTTTCAAATGATATTGCACTTTGCTTAGTTTCCCACCACATTCTATATGTACTCTCAGTACTATGAATATCATCTGGTGCTATGATTATTGATAATGTATCCCACCCAAATTCAGGGATATAAAGCTCCTCTCTTAGAAGAACCAATTGAGGCCAAAATGACTCCTCAGTTAGGTCGTTCTTGATAGGGTCGTTTAACCAAAATAAGTTTATACCTGCCGGCAAAGACTTATAAATTAATTCAGCCACCTCTTCAGAGCAAATAACTCTTTGAATTTGTTTCGACTCTAATAAATAGGAAAGCCAAGTCTTCCACTCTCTAGTTTGTTTTTTAACATTTCTATACGATGACTTATTAAAGTAGACAAATTGATACTTTTTTAAATTTGCTAAATATCCTGACCAAGAACTGACTTTACTCCAACCCAACACATGATCCTTCCTACCTAACCGGTCTATAATGATTGTTTTTTTATTGGGAAGTCGGAAACAACAAGGACAACCTGAGCAAGCGTATTCTGGGTGTTTTCCAGATATAGAATATGCATTCTGGAATACTTTTCCAAAGCAATTATTTGTAGGGGTTTCAATTAAATTTAATAGATTATTAAACGCTTCTTTCCGTACTTTATTTTCACTAACCCTTTGCTTTCCAATTGCTTCCTTCCACTTTCTAGCTTCGAAGACTTGATTGTCAACGTCTGTAATTAAAAGAGACGAATAATAGTTTTGGAAGTACTCTCTTATGGTGTTTTGATATTCTGCTTCTGGAATAGAGTCATCCCATTCAGGTAAAGTTAACTCTTTAAAATTTAGTTTTAATAGGCCAGTCCTTTGCATTAGTAATAGTGTATGAATATTCCATTCAGCATTGGCTTTAGAGTTTCTCTGTAATCCTCTCCTAAAAACTTGGAGGTCTAACTCAATTCCATCATCGTTACTTTTTCGATGGTTCCATAATGTTAACCACCTTTCATATCCAACATCCAAAGTAATGATTTTTTCATCATTTATCTTCTTTGCTATATCTTCATCTTCTTCTTGATATAAGAGCAAAGACAATGCGCTTTTACCATCTCTACCTGCACGACCAACTTCTTGATAATACCGATCAATATTTTCTGGAATTTGTCCATGAATAATAGCCCTGATATTTAATCGATTCATACCAACACCAAAGGCTGAAGTTGCAACCATTATGTCTAACTTTTCATCATTCCATGATTTGATCAAAGATTCTCGTTCTGATGCCCCCGTATCACCTGTAAACAACCCAATTCTATTTAGATCAAGGCGATTTTTTATTAGCGAAAATATATTGTTTGCCTTTTCTTGGGTCACGGCATAAACAATTTGAGGTTTAGGTAAGTTAACTACTGCCTGAATAAGCTTATCATCATATTCTTTTTCGCTATTGCACTTTTGGACTTCATAAGAAATTTCCGGCCGAATAAAAGAACCATTTATTTCAATGATTTCCTTATTAGCTACTTCAAAAAAACTCTTTAATAGAGTTAATGTACTTTCTGTAATTGTGGCAGACATCAATAAACACTTAACTCCATCTTTTGATAGGTTTCTTAAGTGCCCAAGCACAGCAGATAAAAGCTGGAATTCAGGTCGGAACCCAGCTCCCCAGGAATCAACTATATGAGCTTCATCAATAATGAAATTGGCGAGCTTGTTTGAAGAAGCTGCTTCGATTAATACTGGTAAAAGAGAGCGACAAATAGCCTCAGGTGATGCCACAATTACTTTTTGCGTGCCTTGTTTTAGCCTATCTTTTATTTGTGCCTTTGTTTTTTCACTTAATGTTCCATACCAGGCATAATCACCTGAATGACTAATAGCCATTTTATCAAATAGATCAGAAACTCTCTTAGCTTGTTCGATTGCTAGAGCCACTGTAGGAACAATTAATACCGTTAAGTTTTGAGGTTGCTCGAATGCTATCAATGAATGTGCAATAAGAGTCTTACCTACTCCGGTAGGTAAATTTGCAATAATAGTATTATTTCGTTCAGACGTTAAACAAAGCCTTATTGCATCTCGTTGGCCGGCACTCCTATAGTGAGAAAAATCATTAATATTTAGTTTTTTTCTTAGTGAAATATCAGCTTCAAACTCTTCAATATTTCGAAGCTCCTTTAGCTTAAAACCCTCCTCGATATATGGGTGAATCCCTTGGCTTAAGCTTTCAAGAAGAGATATTTGATCATTTAGGGAAGATAATTCTAAGTTAAAATCACTTAAAAAGGGGTGAATATCCTCTAAGTTGCCTTGGTATTTGAAAGGTAAACTTTTTCCCAATTCATTAAGTGTCGATAAAGCCCCTAAATAGGCCCATAGAACCTCTGTTCTAGAAGCGTCTTTATTTTGAATTATTTGAACCAGGTAATTAAAAAATTGATTTTTGAATTGTTTAATAGCTAACTTTTCGTTAAGTACTTCTACTAACTCATAATATTCACTACTCATAAAAGATTGCCTAATTCCATTAAAATTACAGCCTTAGTCGAGATGACTTTTAGTTCAGCTTCATCATTCAAGACAACCTCTGTTTTTAAATAGTTAAACGCTGATGAGTATGACTGTTCAACTAATTCAGACCAAAAATTATTCGGATAATAATCTTCAATTAGTTGCCACCTTTCCGCTCTTAAGTTTATATCTTTGTATTTAGAATCAATTTTCTTATCAAAAGGTACATAAGGCTGCTCTAAATAGCTTACCAGTTGGTTTTCTTTGATAAGTTTCCCGCTTTCATTGACCCAAACTTTGTAAATTCTAGGCGGAAGTTTTTCATCAAAGAGTCTCTGTAGTTCTAGTGATACTTTAGATTTTTCATGTTGCACTAATATTTCTAAACAAAAACAAGCTGCTGGTTTCGCAATTCCTTTTAAAGATCGAATATGGGCTGATGATATACCTCGTATATCATCAGTTAAAGCTTGGTAAATAGTATCTAAGAATGGTTGACCGTAACGATATGGATAAATCTTTTTACCAGTAGCAGTGATCGATCTATCATAGGCCATTAAATGAGTTAACGGTTCACCATAAGAACTATTATCGAAATCTATTCCTGATAAACAGTTACCTATGAATGACTTAACATCCATTAGAGTCTTGTTAGCTACATACTTGTATTTAAATGTACCTTCTATTTCACCTTTAATTTTCTTGAAATGTAGACCATCAGTGATCCAACTATCCAGGAGTGCTGTTTGCTCTTCAGCTTTTTCATCTGATTCTAAAACTCGTTCAGTAAATTCGTTAGCTGATTGAATCAATTGATCCATACTATTTAACTGCTCTTGGGCTTTAATTCTTTTTCTTTCTTGCGTAATCCAACCGTTTTCACCAATAAATTCTTTTTCAAGATCATATAGAGCTTGATTTCCATGTTTGACAATTAACTCAGGTAATGAAGATAACCTATTTTCTATTATGTATTGTAAGCTCGCTACAGAAGACTTAAATACTCCGATACCATTTTTCAATAAACTAAACCAACTGTTAGAGAAAGTTTTTGTATCTGGGAGAATTACTGTATTTTCAATTGGTTTAGCATGAGAGGAGGTATACCTATTTGCTCTTCCAATGCGTTGTTCTATTCTTGTGATAGATAGGGGCAGGCTATAATGAATTAATAACTTTTTTCCACCATGAAGATTAAGACCATCTTCTCCATTTAAATCGCATACAAGAACCTTAATATTTTTATCTGTAATAAAATTTGCAATTTTATTTATAGAGTGCCGCTCCAATGCATAATTTTGCCTTTCAGATAAAAACTTGAACAAATGGTCTGCCACATATTCTGCTCCAGCAAATAACACAATTTGACCAAGGGGGTTGTCCTTTAACCAGCTTTTAATTTGGTGCAGTAAGGCCGTGTCTTTCTTTACTTGCTCTTTGTTTGCTACTTCCTGAAAATATCTAAACTCCTCAAACTCCGTATCAGATATTTGACCTGTATGAGAGTCCATCGCCTGCTGTAATTTACTTTTGAAATAAAGAGGTGAAATAAGAGCAGCTTCAAGCCAATGCCAATAATTTTTTGAGTTTATAATATTGTTGTTTTCGCAGTTACTTATGTGGTTATCTCGATAAGACTCAAGAGATTGTTCAATAGAAAGCCAACTATCTTCTGTCTCCCAAATAATTGGCTTGATATTCTCATTCAAACCCGGGAATAAGCAAGCTATATGAGGTTCATCTCTTCGACTCCGCAATAACCTATGATGTAGTTTATAGTTTTCGCCTATGAAGCTCTGTAAGTTTAAAATGAACTTAGCTCTATCTGGCTCGTCTTCATCAGCGAAAAAATCAACCTTAGGCTTGAGTTCATTAATAAAACCTATTAGTACCTGATCATTGGGAAATCTTTCCTCTAATCCTTCCAAACAATCTTCAATTGATGAATTATCATTTCTTGGATTAAGTGCTGTATATATCCCTCCAAGATATTCTCTTTGTTCTACTTTATTTTTAAAAGAACTCAGTCCTGCTTCTGAAATTTCATACGACTCTGGGGACAATAAGTGAAGCATTGAAAGAAAGTTTTTTTCATTTCCTGTTACTGGTGTGCCCGATAACAACAAGCAAACTTCTGAAGATTCTGTAAAATGAGAAATTTGTTTATAAGTATCGTAATCTTCAAATTTACTTGACCACGCAAGTGGAGAGATTAAGTGAGCTTCGTCAATGACAATTACATCAGGGTTAATTGCAGGTAATTGTTTTTTAGCTTCTGAATGTGAGCACACAATAAGGTTGCTATCGATATAATCAGAAAGCAATAACCTATCACAAAGCTCTTCCTTCCATTGTTCGACTAAGGGCGAGGGAGCAATTACTACAGCCTTGCATTTTGGATCTATAGATAAATACTCTTTTACTATCATTCCCGCTTCTATGGTTTTTCCTAAACCTACTTCATCAGCAAGTAAATACTTTTTAATATCGTCTTGAAGTACTTTTTTTACAACTGCAATTTGATGGGGTTCTAAATCAATACCAGAATTTATAATTGAGGATATAGAGTGACACGATTCCCGCTGCTCAATATAAGCATTTAAGAAATTTGAACGCCAATTATAGAAATGAGGTGAATCCGTTACTTTTTCAGCTAAAAAGCACTTGCTGTCTATGAAGCTTCCCTTACGTAAATTCAGAACATACAGGTTATGAGAATCAACAACTTCGTGCTCTTTCGCTCTATATATTATAAGGTGCTGATTACTAGGGCGCTCACCACCATACCTAGCTCTTTTCCAATGACCTGTTGAAGATTCAAGGTAGAAAACTAAGGATTCTTCCTTTATTGAAGCAGGGGTTACCTCAAATAGGGGAATAGTTATCCTTCTTGAGTTAGCTTCATTTGGTGATTCAAAAAAAGAAATTTCCGCACTTTTATCGACTTCATCAATTAAGTAAACCTTGCCAGTTCCCTCAAATAATTCAGAAGTTATTAAATCACCTATTTTCACCATCACATATATTCCTTTATGCAAATACGAGTTTATTTATGAAAAGTAGAAAGTATATTAATATGAACATTTAGGCATTAGTGTGAAGTTTTGTAATGCAGAAATATAGAAATATAGAAATGTTACTTTAAACAATTTATTCAAATTGTACATATACACTATATTAAAATATTAAAATATTAAATAGAAAATAGTAACAACTTGATTCAAAACAAATTACTATTCAATTCCAATATACTTATGAACTTGAACAGATAGCCTCCAATTATTTTCTATACATGATTTTATAGCTAATTTTGTTGCCCTTTCTTTCTGACTTATTGGTTGAATATAAACTTGTTTATTAACTATTTTATGTCTATTAAGCAGTTCTTTTAGGTCATCAATATGCTGTTCAGTAGCTACAGGGTGCTTGATTTCATTAGCTCGAAGAAGTGCTGACCTCAGTACTTTATATCCCCCTTTCATATTTACTTTCGGAGATACCGTGACCCAACATTTATTTGAAACCTGAACTTCGAAGGTACCTGAAGTTTCAACTTGGCAACTATAGCCAATACCTTCAAGGGCCAAACATAATGGAGTTAAATCATACAAACAGGGTTCGCCACCAGTAATTACAATATGCTTAGCTTGGTAGCCTTCTGAAATGAAAAGCGCTTTTAATTGCTCAACGGTAAAGGTTCCCCAACAACTGCTCTCTTCATTCTTAGAGGTAATATTTTTTTGTTCTACTGCTTTTTCAGGTGACACTTCCCATGTGTGCTTAGTATCACACCAAGAACATCCCACAGGACAACCTTGAAGCCTTATAAATATCGAAGGTTGACCTGTAAAGGAACCTTCACCTTGAAGTGTTTCAAATATTTCGTTTATTTTATATGTAGTTTCAATGTTCATTTGTATTTGTTATTAGGAATAAAAGACTAGATTTAAACACATACTAACATTGAGGCGTCTTCCATTAGAAAATAATATTACCTCTATTAAATTGCTCTTTAACAAAGTGCGATGTCTATTGGCTTATTATCAACTTTAATTTAGACCTTCCATAAAAATAATTGCAATAATTGTTACTTAAAAATCCTAAATTTTTCAAATACCTCTCACGTAATGGCACACAATGAGTGCCATAAGTAATTGATTTATAAGTATTTTAGTATAGACCCCCAAGTAAGTACAGGCTATAGTATTACTTACTTACTTACTTACTTACTTACTTACTTACTTACTTACTTACTTACTTACTTACTTACTTACTTACTTACTTACTTACTTACTTACTTACTATCAAGAGAGACTCATGACAAACATCATAAAAGAAAAGAAAAAGCTTGGTAGAAAGCCAACTTTATTACCTAAAAAAATAATTGAAGCTATTCAAGAAATTCAAGCTGAAGGTCGTGATGCTACGCCTTCTATTATCAGAAAGAAAATTGGATTCGGTGGTTTAGAAAATATAAGCAATGTATTAGAAGAATATCAAACAAAAAACACAAGCAAGCTACCAAAAGAGGTGAATAAACGTGATTCACATATTTTACCACCCGTTCTTGAAGACAAGATAAGCATACTGATCAGTGACATCTCTAAGCAAGTAAATGACTTTTCAGTTGAAAGTGATTTATTAGCAAATAATTTGGCAGAGAAAAAGGCACGCTCAACTTATGACGTTATGATTGATAGCCATGAAAAATTAGTGGATGAGCAAACTCTCACTATGAAAATCTTTGATGAAATTGAAGCCAAAAAAGATGAATTAATAGAACAAGTTTCTGACATTGAAGTGAAATTAGAAACTGAAATAAATAAATCATCAACTTTAGATATTGAACTCAGTAAAAAACAAGATGAATTATCACAGTTAGAGCTAGCAAGATCAGATTTACAAACAGCTTTATCAACATCCAAAACAAAAAATATTACTTCTGATAAGTTAATCACAAAGCTAGAAACAAGATTAGAGTATTCAATTATAGATAAAGACAAGGCTGTTAGTGAATCTAATGATCTTAGAACTCAATTAACTGAACTTAGCACAAAACTAAAGTCGTCTGATGCGATGATTGAGTTATTAAAATTTGATATTAGTGCAGTAAAATCAGAAAGAGTTCAATCAATTTCAGACCTACAATTAAGGATCACGGATTTATCTTCTAAGCTTCAAAAGAAAGAATCTGAATATCAAACAATTAAAGAAGAATTGATAACTATTACGACCCAGTTATCAGCCCAGAAAGATGTTTTAAAAGAAAAAAATGAACGAATTACAGATCTAAGAAAAAAATTAACAGAGCCAAAAACCATTAAATAACTAAGGAAGTCCGCATGATCGAAAAACAAACCATTAAAGTAACCGATCTCAAAGAAGTTATCTTTCTATTAAACCATGGAGTCCCTATTTTTAGAGACCTTTCGGCATACCACATGCACATAGAAGATGACGTTCACCCTTTAGGAAGAGGAAACTCATTTTATTTATCGGGTAAAGCAGAGCGAGATTTTCACCTCCTTTGTGAACTTAAAGCAATTGGAAAACTAGAAATAGGCAAGTCCCATTTAGAGCAGTTCTGCCTTTGGAATTCAGAAGTTCATGGTGAACAGATGGAGGAAGGAAAGGCGTTGGCTAAGAAGTTTGAGATTGGTGAAGAATTCGTTGATTTCGCGGTTAAGCGTGGATATTAAAGAGCAATTGATAAAAGTTACAGTTCAAAAAGAGACTTAAAATGAAAAACAAACGAGTTACTGCTCAAAATAAACAACTAAAAATATTATAGAGAATAAATAATGACACAAAATATAAAAATACAACCAACACACGGATGCATTAAGATTAAAAATGTAAAAAATACTGAAGAAGCTTGCGCTCTAATCGAAAAAATATTAAATGCTCATCCTGATGTAGAGTGTGATTGGATAGAAGGGGATTTAATTGAAAATTAATTTATGATCCTTAATTATAAAACTCAACAACACACGAACTTCATCATAATCATCAAATGTAGTGGTACAGTGATTTTGGCAAAGAGAGTTACACATAGCCATTATCACCTTTTTCAAGTGATGTTGAGCTATTAGTTATTTTGACTTCAAAATGTTCATAGAGATGATCAATTGAGGTTATTTATTGTTGCTGTTAATTATTATTCATTTGTTTACTCAATGTATTATGCGAACATCATTTCTTTGTGTTTGTGAAGCTTGTCTCATTTGTAAAATATCACTAGGTGAATACAAGCAATCTTGAATCATTACTAATTCAGCAAACGTAATATCTAATTTTTCTGGTTCATCATTGGTTACATAGCTGTTACCGCTTTTCGTTGTATATTCAAATCGATTTTGAGAATAAATACATGAAGTTATAACTCGAAAATTTTTCTCAAAACGATTGGTTTCATCTTTGATAACAAAACCAAGAAGAAATTTGTCAAAAAGTTTTTTCTCGTTATCTTTAAATTCAAAAACAGATAGCACAGTTGTTTTTTTTAAGAGTATTTTTCTCATAATGCATTCTCAATAAAATCGACATTAGCGAATGGTCTAACCCAAAAAAAACATAAAGATGATTCAAAATTAATTGGAAAAAGACACGCATCTTGATGGCTCAGGAGGTTGTTTTTAATTTGATGACAAAACTGTGGAAGTCTAATATTTCCACCTCTTATATCGTCTGTGATTAAACATTCGAGGGTTAACTTCTGCTGTGCAATATTTATTATAAATTTCTGCTTTTCCGTTGTGCTTTTTATTAAGAAATTTATTTCCGGTAATGGTTCTTTGTTATTAAGTGACATCGTTGGGCAGAGTGGAAAGCCATATACAGTATATTCATTTCTATCTATATCTATATCAAAATGAGTAGGTTTCTCATCTGGATTAGCACTATCAGCTTTTGTCAAAAGAGCTGTAGAGTGTATGAACCAGTCGATGTGAGGTTCGATGTTTTCATAAGCAACATTGTCAGATTGTTTAATTTCACTTTTTAATTGCTCAACAAAAGTATTAACTGATAAGTCATGTAATTTAAATTTAGTAGCAATTAAGCGAAAAGGTACACTATTGAGTCGCAAATCAGAGAATAAAATAGAATTGTTATCAATTAATGTTTTAAAGTAAGGCTGCCAGTTAAAGTTAAGCTCACTTGCTTCAATGATATATCGAGACTCACTTTCAAGACCAAATAATTTATATAAAAGAGAAATTAATTGGATACGTGTAATATTTATTATTACCTGCTCTTCGATACGAAGAGCCATTTTTTCTATTTCTTGATGAAGTTCTTGTATAAGGCGTTGGTCATCAACTTCACAGATGAGTATATATTTAAGCTCATTGTTCTCTAATAAGTAAGAAAGCTTTATCTTTTCTCCCTCATCTGAAATTGTCGAAGATAGATCATCAAAACTAAAACATTGATAAATCGCTTTCGCCAATAACTCTTTGCCGAAATCAGGTGGTAAATTAAGATGCTTTTCTAAAAATTTAGTTTGTAAGTTTAGTTTATAAATTAATTGAGATGTTGAGATCATATTTTTATCCATGTTTGCGATCAAAACAATGGCCCACCGAACGCCAGTTTTGATAAGAGATAAAATTAATTTTTCGGATGCTCCGCTTAGCCGTTTTTATTTGTCATTAAAATATTGGTAGGCACAGGCTGTCCGTTCAGCCATTATGCTAAATTACATGATTGAAAATATTATGTAAAGAGGTAGGATTATACGTATATGTATAATTTATAAGGGTTTTATTTTATTTTGCTTTTGAAATCAGCGAGTTCAATACCAAATAAATTTATAATAATTTTTCTTAATTCGTTATTGGTTAGATCTGACTGAGTGCTTTCTTTAATTCTTGATGAAATATTGGACAGGTTTTCATTCAATAATTTATACAAAAACACATTTGAATTTGGTTGAAGTGCTGCTAATAATAGCAGTTGATTATCAAGTGCATCTGACTTCAGTGAATCACGAAGATGATTCCAGCTATCACACTGATAAATAGACATAGCTAAATGTGATTGAGCTTGTCTCAATGGGACATTAATATTTTTAGATAGACGTTTAGCTTGTCGTTTAATATTCGATAGAAGTTCGTCGTTTGATAGCGACATTATTTCACCAATACACAAACAGCAATATCAAGCCCACAGCACTTAATATCGTGTCAGTAAATTGGAATATTTATACATCAGAGTAAACTATTTGGCCTGCTATGGTGGAGACTGGCCTCTCTGAAAGGCCATAGCTCTATGGGAAAATAAAGCTACGGCTATTATTACATAATTTTATGAATAATGAATAACGTCTAAAAATTCTTTTCTGTGAAATCAGCTAGACTGCTTCGTTCAACTTCATCGAATATTAAAACACTTCCTTTTTCATAGTTTCTGTAAATATTCACTGCTGCGCTTGCACCGCTTGATGCTGGTGTAACAAACCGATCATCAATTTGAGCAAGGTTACCCAGCACTATAGTTCGGCAGTTTTTACCACCTCTACTAAGCATTCCTTTCATCTGTGCTCTAGTCATATTCTGAGCTTCATCAATAATGAGAACGGCATCGTCAATAGATCGTCCTCTAAAATATGCCATAGAAGTAAACTCAATATTTGCTCGGTCAATAATATGTTCCACCGTAGCACGGGTGCTTTTTTCATCATCTTCATCGTGAGAGTGCATTGAGATTAATGCATCTGTGACACCTGCTAACAAAGGTAATGATTTTTCTGTTAGATCACCAGGGAGGAAGCCTGGATCATCATCCATGAAATCTCGACTTCTCACGACAACGATTTTTTTATATTGTTTTAATTCAAGAACTTGGTGCAACCCTGCCGCGATCGCCAGAAACGTCTTACCTGATCCTGCTGGGCCGAGGATTATATTGAGGTCAAATTCAGGATCAGTAAGCTGATCCAAAGCTACCACTTGACGTTGATTTTTTGGAAGTATTCCCCAAATTTTTTCAGGTTTTCTTTGAAGTAATGTCGTAAATATATGTTCTTCAGTTACTTCTTTTATTTTTCCGACATGACCAATTTCATCATACCAGTACATATTCGGCTGTGCTTCATCATTAAAAATATCACGATTAAAGCGATAAAGTTTTCCACTCATTGCAAAGTCTTTTTCTTCTTCGCATCGGTCAAAAAGATCTCCTGTAAATGACTGAACTCCAGTATATAAAAGATCAACATCAGAAATTTGATTATCGACAAGGACATCTTCAGCGTCAACGCCTATGGTTCGTGCTTTTAAACGCATATTAATATCACGGCTTACAATCGACACGTCTTGCTTTAACGAATTTTGCAGGTGAAGTGCATAGTTTATTATTCTATTGTCGGCATCACTTCCAATCGCGTGTTTTAATTCTTTTGCAAAGTCGATCTGAGTATCGATGCCAATGAATAGCTTTCCACGTCTCGCGGTTTCTGTGCAAGGTAACTGGATACCCTTTTCCATTTCTTCACTGGAATGGCCATTAATAATGTCTTCCAACATCCTAATAACAGCACGAGCATCCTGACTAACGTTTTTATCTGTCCGCTCTTTTAGGTTATCAAGCTCTTCTAAAACTGTTAAACAAACATAAATGTCATCACGATATGCCAACAAACTCTTGGGATCATGAACAAGGGCTGATGTA
>Ga0209345_10001623_pt1 | contig 26517 bp, 21 predicted proteins | sample Cruoilmetagenom7_FD_187294 | JGI IMG/M metagenome (GOLD analysis project Ga0209345, IMG submission 187294) | Oil polluted marine microbial communities from Coal Oil Point, Santa Barbara, California, USA - Sample 7 (SPAdes) (version 2) | ecosystem: Environmental > Aquatic > Marine > Oil seeps ...
TAAGCCATTCCTTAATTTACCCTATCTTTAGAAAAACTAACTATCCTATACTTGAGGTTATTATCTTCAACGGGACCATTAATTATACACTATGATTACCAAAATTATCGTACTAGCTCTGTATGTTTCTATTCTATTTTTTATCGGAATTTTTGCCTCACGGAGAGTTAAAAGCATGAGCGACTATTATCTAGGTGGAAAAAAAATGGGTTTTTGGGCTGTTGCATTTTCTGCTAGAGCTACTGGAGAATCTGGCTGGCTATTAATTGGTTTAACAGGCATGGGAGCAATCGCTGGTTATTCTGGTTATTGGGTCGTTGTAGGTGAATTGCTCGGTGTTTTTATTTCATGGCAGTTTATGGCAAAACGATTCAAAAAGTTTTCCGATAATTATAAAGCAATTACAATCCCAGATTACCTTGAAGGACATTTTAAATCAACTACAAACAACCTTCGGATTATTTCGGCTTCTGCCTTAGTAATTTTCGTCATTATCTATGTTGCATCTCAAATGGACGTAACAGGAATTGCATTTGAGTCCATGCTAGATATTGACTATCGAATAGGTGCTCTTATCGGCTTTGCTATAGTATTGGTGTATATTTTTTTTGGCGGATTTGTCGCTGCAGTTTGGTCTGATATGTTTCAAGGAATTTTAATGTTTCTTGGTCTAGTTTTACTTCCTATAGTAGTTTGGTTCTCTATGGATCATGGAGCTGGAATCACTGAAGGGCTAAACGCTATTGATCCAACATTAACCCAACTTATGGGACGAAGTGAAGACGGATGGATGAACCTGTTTACAATTCTTGGTTTCTCAATGATTGGCTTAGGTTTCTTAGGATCACCACAAGTATATGTGCGTTTTATGTCTATTAAAAGCGTAAATGAGATTGATAAAGGAAAATGGGTAGCATTACTCTTTACTTTATTAACTGACGCAGCAGCAGTAACGATTGGTATTCTAGCACGAATCTATTTCACAAAAGAAGGGCAAGATCCTGAAGCAATATTAGGAAATACAGGTGAGGATGTGTTAAGTATGATTACCAATGAATTTTTACCAACAATATTAGTGGCAATCTTTATCGCAATTGTACTTTCAGCAATCATGTCTACGATAGATTCACTTTTAATTCTTGCTTCTAGTGCGATTACCCGTGACTTTTATCAGAAAATATTTAGACCCGATTTAAAAGATGAAGAATTGACAAAAATTTCAAGAATAGTAACAGTTGCTATGGCATTAGTTGCTCTAGGAATAGCAATTCTTTTATATTTTTTATACCCTGAAAGGCAAATCTTTTGGATCATCATATTTGGTTGGTCCGGAATTGCAGCAACTTTTTGCCCTGTAATTATTCTAACACTTTTCTGGAAAGGCTATACTGAAAAAGGAGCGATTGCATCTATGATTACAGGTTTTGTTTCAGTGATACTATTTAAGTTTGTGGTATCAAATATGGAAGGAATTGGCCCCTATTTTCAAGAGTTAGATGTGCTAGCACCTTCGTTTCTATTATCAATGATTGTAGGGTTTATCGTTTCAAAAATGTTTCCTTCCGAAGTAATTGAGACCGATGATTCAGAAATAATTGAAAAAACAGAAGAATAAAAAATGAAATCTATCAATTTCTAAAATTATTTTATCTTTAAAAAATCTAACCATAGGCTTAATGATTACATTTCATTCACTGAATAATACTAAAATTAAGAACATCACGAATATTTTTTTCGTTGTTTGCTTTGCATTATTGACAAACCAATCCTTTGCTCAATATTGTACTGATGACGAACGTTTTAGTGAAATTGAAATTTTTACCAATGGTGAAATAGAATCAACCTTGAATGCGGTATATGGTAATGCTATGAATTGGGAAGGTGATACTGAAAGTTTAGAAATTGACTTTTATTTACCATCTCTAGATATAGATCCTTTGTCCACTAGACCCTTTATTTTATTAATCCATGGAGGTGGATTTACAACTGGAGATAAATCCTCGTATGCATTTGAAAGTAGAGCTCTTGCCAGGAGAGGCTATGTAGTTGCTTCTATGAATTATCGCTTGGGCTATGATCAATCTAATTCTTCTAATTTAGTGAATGCTTTATATCGAGCGCAACAAGATGTGAATGCTGCTTTACGATATGTAATAGAAATTGCCCCTATCCTAGGAATTGATACCTCCTGGATTTTTATTGGTGGAGGAAGTGCAGGTTCCATTTCTTCGTTATTTACAACGTATATGGATCAAGACGATTGGAATTCATTATTTCCAGGAATTGAATCTAATTTTGGATCAATAAATACTTCAGGAAATGATTTTACACACACTTTTGAAATCGATGGATTATTGAATCAATGGGGAGCTGGACCAGATGTTGCCATGACTCCAAGTGAATTAAAACCAATGGTATCCTTTCATGGTGCACTCGATCAAGTTGTACCCGTTGGAGAAGGTGGTTTTGGAACCATTGGCACGCAATTAATACATAACAGATTAATAGATAATGGGATTTGTAGTGATTTTACGCTAGATCCACAAGGTAATCATGTTGTGTATTATACTCTCGAAGGAAGAGAATTTATGGTGAATAGGACGAGCTGCTTCTTTAAAAGCTTGTTTTGTGATAGTTGTACTGATTTCTTTTCTACTGAAATAGTTGAAGCTAATTGTTCTGGAATTTTAAACACAAACGAATTTGAAGTACAGAATGAAACAATCGTGTTTCCTAACCCGTTTAAAAATCAACTGAGTTTCAGCAAACTAAACGGAAATGAATATTTTTATATGTATGATGTTCTTGGTCATGTAATATATGAAGGTTCAAACATTCATTTACAGGATTTTCAGAAACTATCTAGAGGAATGTATTTAATAATCATGCAAGATGAAAATCAAACCCAATCATTCAAGCTAATTAAAGAATAAATTCATAAATTAAATTTGAGAATTAGTATTAAATAAAAAGCCCCAGAATAATTATTCTGGGGCTTTTTTTATTAAGATATATTGTTTGCTATTCTTTAATAATTTTAGAAACTTTCTTTACATCATTTTCATAAAAAGAAAGTAAATACACACCTTGTGGAAGGTGTTCTATATTAATTGCTGAATGATATTCATTTTGAGAGAATATCTTCTTTCCTAACACATCATATATTTCAATGTTTGTAACGGCATTATCATCTATTGCTGAAAGAAACAATTCTTTTTGTGCTGGATTTGGATAAAAATAAGCATTATTAGCTTGACTTAAATCTCCACCGTTTGATAATATAGATTCAATACTAATTACATCACCTTGAAGAATTTCTTTAGTATCATTATCTTGAATGAAATATGTAATTTCAAGGTTTTCAGTTACCCATGATGGATCTAAAGTAAAAAGATACTCTTCGTTTAATTCATCTTGTGCTGAAAAATCCAAAACAGTTCCATTTCCGTCAGGATACATATCACGTTCTGCATGATCTAATTCGGTTTCACCTTGCCAGTTATAAGGAATATTAGATTCAGTTAAAACAATATGTAACACTAAATTAGAACCTGCGTATTCATCTACTTTATTTAAAGAAATATACCCACTTAATTCGTTTGCATTTACCTGAGCCTCAATATCTACAGAGAATGACGAAAGAGTACTCATACGATCTTCATAATAAGATCTATGAATAGAAGGTGTTGCCCAATCATCATAACCAATATGATTAGAATCATAATAAGTTGTAGGAAACCAAGGGAATCCATAATAGGTATCTCTTATCAATGAAGCTGCATTTTGAAAAGGATCTGAAGCACCAATATGATACTCTATTATAGCAATTTCAAGTCCTTCATCTATAAAATCATGAAGAATATCAACTACAGCTGGGCAAGAAGGACACCAAGTTCCTGTTCCTACCTCAACTACAACTTTTTGTCGTTGTACTTGTTGAGAAAATAATAAGACGGAAGAAAATAATAATAAAAATGTAAATATTTTTTTCATAGCTAATGATTTAATTTTTTATTAAATATAAGAATAATTTATAAACCAATAAAAAAGCCATTCAATCTTAAAAAGAGAATGGCTTTCTTATATAAAAATTATAATGTACTTACTTAATATCTACTAATTCTACATCGAATACTAAAGTTGCATTTGGAGGAATTACACCACCTGCTCCACTTTCACCATATCCTAAATGTGAAGGAATTACAAAACGTGCCTTATCACCTTTGTTTAATAATAAAATACCTTCATCCCATCCTGCAATTACATTACCTTGACCCACTGGAAATTCGATTGGATTTCCTCTTTTGTAAGAAGAATCAAATACACTACCATCGGGAAACATCCCTTTATAATGTACAGCTACTGTTTGACCCTTTTCTGGTTTTGCACCATCACCCTTTTGGATAATTTTATATCTAAGTCCATTATCAGTTTGTTCAAAACCTTCAGCAAGTTCACCTAATAACTCATCTTGTTCTTTTTTGGCTGCAGCTTCTCTTTCTAATTTAGCTCCTGTAAATTTTCTAAATGTTTCAACAGCATTCCATTTTTCTGCATCCTCTCCTACTCTAATAATTGAAACTTCTTTCATAGTATCTCCTTGAGCTACACTATTAACAACTTCCATTCCTTCTATTACATTACCAAAAACAGTATGCTTATTATCTAACCAAGAAGTTTCTATGTGAGTTATAAAAAACTGACTTCCATTTGTACCTGGACCAGCATTAGCCATAGACAATACACCTGGGCCTGTATGCTTTAATTCAGGATGAAATTCATCATCAAATTGATATCCTGGACCTCCAGCACCTGTTCCTGCTGGGTCTCCTCCTTGAATCATAAAATCTGGAATAACTCTGTGAAATTTCAACCCATTATAATAAGGCTTTCCTTGTGCAATAGCTTCATTTTCAAGGTTTCCCTCTGCTAATGCTACAAAATTTCCTACTGTACCTGGTGTTAGTTTATACGTTAAGTTAATTAAAATATCTCCCTTTTCGGTTGAGATTTTTGCATATATACCTTCTTGCATTTTACCTTTTTTTTAAATGAACGGCAAAGGTACATATTCATTTATGGATTTCATAAATTTTTATGGAGGCTTTCTTCTTATTTAAGAGAAAGTTATGATGTTGATTAATTTCCTACTTCACTAATAAATTTAATACGATAGAGGCGTAATTCTTCATCTTCATAATCGCCTTCAAATTCTTCCATAGCAGTTTCTATATCATCGGTTTCAGATTCCATAAAATACTCATGAAGTTCTTCTTGTTGCTCTTCATCTAATATTTCATCTATCCAATAATTAATATTCAATCGTGTTCCGCTATAGACAATCACTTCCATTTCTTTTATAAAGTCGATCATGTCCATTTTTTTTGCCTCAGAAATATCTGTTAAAGGTAATTTTCTATCAACATTTTGAATGATATATAATTTTAATGCACTATTAGTTCCTGTTGATTTCACTATAAAATCATCAGGTCGCATGACATCATTTTCTTCAACATAAGTATTAATTAATCCAACAAAAGTAGCACCATATTTTTTTGCTTTTCCTTCACCTACACCATGTACATTTGCTAATTCATTTAAAGTAATAGGATATTTTAAGGACATATCTTCTAAGGAAGGGTCTTGAAAAATAACAAAAGGTGGAAGATTCAACTTATCTGCAAGCTTTTTCCTCTCAGCTTTCAATAACTTAAATAAATTTTCATCTGCAGCTGCACCTCCTTTTTGTGAAACAATAATTGTATCATCATTAGCTTCTTTAAAAGAATGATCTTCTGTCATCATAAAAGAATAGGGAGAAGATAAATAGTCCTTCCCTACAGGTGTTATTTTCATAACACCATAGGTTTCAATATCTTTTCGTAAAAATTTTGCTACCAATAATTGCCTAATTAATGCCATCCAATAAGCATCACTTTGATGTGAACCAATCCCGAAATAATCTTGAGTATCGGTTCGGTGTGATTTAATTAAAGCATTAACATTACCTATTAATACGTTTACTATTTCTTTTGCTTTGTATAATTGATTAGTTCTACTTACAACGGTTAGTACTTTAATAGCGTCTTCTTTTGCTTCATGCTTCTTTTTAGGATTTCGCATGTTATCATCCATTTCACCTCCATCACCGGTTTCATTGTCAAATTCTTCTCCGAAATAATGTAAAATAAACTTTCTACGAGAAATCGAAGTTTCAGCAAAAGCAACTACTTCCTGTAATAATGCATGACCAATTTCTTGTTCAGCTACAGGTTTTCCGCTCATAAATTTTTCAAGCTTCTCTATATCTTTATATGAATAAAATGCCAAGCAATGACCTTCTCCTCCATCTCTACCTGCTCTACCAGTTTCCTGATAATAGCTTTCTATACTTTTAGGTATGTCATTATGAATTACAAACCGTACATCTGGTTTATCGATTCCCATTCCAAAAGCAATGGTTGCAACCACAACATCAACATCTTCCATTAAAAACATGTCTTGATGTTTTACGCGTGTTTTTGAATCTAATCCTGCATGATAAGGAACAGCTTTAATACCATTAACTTGTAATGCTTGGGCTAATTCTTCAACACGTTTTCTACTTAAACAATAAACTATTCCGCTTTTTCCTTCATGTTGTTTAACAAAACGAATTACATCTGCATCTACATTCTTTGTTTTTGGTAACACTTCATAATAAAGGTTTGGTCTATTAAAGGAAGCTTTAAAAGTATTTGCACTTTGAATACCTAGATTTTTTAAAATATCCTCCTGTACTTTAGGAGTAGCAGTTGCAGTAAGTCCTATAATAGGTATATTATCACCAATACGTTCTATTATTCTTCGAAGATTGCGATATTCAGGTCTAAAGTCATGCCCCCATTCACTAATACAATGGGCTTCATCTATGGCAACAAATGATATTTTAACAGATTGTAAAAACGCTACGTTTTCATCTTTAGTAAGGGATTCAGGTGCGACATATAGTAATTTAGTTACTCCGTTAACAATATCGCTTTTAACTTGTTTTACCTGAGTTTTGTTCAAGGAAGAATTAAGTACATGAGCAACACCAGATTCAGAAGATAATGCTTGAATAGCATCTACTTGATTTTTCATTAATGCTATTAAAGGTGAAACAACTATTGCAGTTCCTTCTTCCATTAATGCAGGCAGTTGATAACATAATGATTTACCGCCACCAGTAGGCATTATAACAAATGTGTTTTCCTTATTAAGAACACTTTTTATTACTTTTTCTTGCAACCCTTTAAAGGATGTAAAGCCAAAATATTTTTTTAGCGACTTATAAATATCGATCTCTATCAATTTTCAATAATAAAATTAGTAAGTTTCGGGAAATTAAAATTGTATATACAGGGGAACAATCGTAATTTCGCAACCTTTATAACAATAATGTATCTAATTTAAAAAGATAAGTTGCTATTTTAGGTTTCCTTTGCAATCTAAATATAATACTTTCTTTATAAGTACAAACAATTTAAATTATAAAAGTTTTGAACAAACAAGCTCAGATAATTTCAGTTGCCAAAAAAACGATTGAAACTGAAAGTAATGCAATATCAAATTTAGCTAATTTAGTAGATGATGAATTTGCTGCAGCAGTTGACTATATATATAATTCAAACGGAAGAGTAATCATTACAGGAATTGGTAAAAGTGCAATAATCGCTACTAAAATTGTTGCTACATTAAATTCTACCGGAACTCCTGCAATTTTTATGCATGCTGCAGATGCTATTCATGGAGATCTTGGTACCATCCAAGACAATGATACAGTTATATGTATTTCAAAAAGTGGAAATACTCCAGAAATTAAAGTATTGGTTCCATTAATTAAAGCGAGAGGAAATAAATTAATTGCTATTACATCAAATGGTTCTTCAGCATTAACAAGGCAAGCAGATTTTGTACTTCATGCCTATGTAGAAAAAGAAGCCTGCCCAAACAATTTAGCACCAACAACAAGTACAACTGCCCAATTAGTTATTGGAGATGCTTTAGCGATGTGTTTATTAGATTTACATGGTTTTTCTAGTAAAGATTTTGCAAGATTTCATCCAGGTGGATCTTTAGGAAAGAAATTATATTTACGTGTAAGTGATTTAACTTCTATAAATGAAAAACCTCAAGTGCATCCAGATACTGATGTTAGAGAAGTAATTGTTGAAATTACTGAAAAAATGTTAGGTGTTACTGCAGTAGTTGAAGATGATAAAATTATTGGAATTATAACTGATGGTGATTTACGTAGAATGCTTTCAAAAGCAGATAGTTTTGAAGGTCTTACAGCTAAGGATATTATGACTAGAAATCCGAAAAGTATTTCAAACGATGCTATGGCTGTTGAAGCTATCGAACTAATGGACAAACATGGAATCACACAATTATTAGCTGAAGATAACAACCGCTATTGCGGTATGGTTCATATTCATAACCTAACAAAAGAAGGTATTATATAAAAGTGGAAAGCCAAAAAAAAATAGGCATAGAAAAAGAAATGTCATTTCTTGATCATTTAGAAGAATTACGCTGGCATTTAATTCGTTCAACTTTTGCTATTGTAATTTTTGCCTCAATTGCATTTATAGCGAAAGATTTTATTTTTGATGTATTACTTTTTGGTCCAAAAAAAGCAGATTTCCCAACCTATAAGTTATTGTGTAAAATAGCTAATGCAATAGGCTTTAAAGAAAGCTTCTGTTTTACTGAACTTCCTTTTAGAATTCAAAGTAGAACCATGGCTGGGCAATTTTCAGCTCATTTATGGACTTCTATTACCGCAGGATTTATTATTGCTTTTCCTTACGTTCTTTATGAATTTTGGCGATTTATAAGCCCTGGATTACGAAACAATGAACGCAAAAGCTCTAAAGGATTTATTTTTATTGCATCGTTTCTTTTCTTTTTAGGTGTATTATTTGGCTATTATGTTGTAACTCCGTTATCAATTAACTTTTTAGGTACTTATCAAGTAAGTGATCAAGTATTTAATGACTTCGATTTGAGTAGTTATATTGGTTTAGTAAGAGCTTCCGCATTAGCTAGCGGACTTATATTTGAGCTTCCTATATTGATTTATATTCTAACAAAAATTGGGGTTGTCACACCACAAATACTAAGAAAATATCGAAAATTTGCTTTAGTAATTGTTTTAATTATTTCAGCAATTATTACTCCGCCGGACATTGCAAGTCAAGTGATTGTGACTATACCTGTTGTTGTTTTATACGAAATAAGTATTTTTATTTCAAAATCAGTTATTCGAAAACAAAATAAAAAATTAAAGAAACAAAAGGCAGAAGGAATTTAATGATAATATCATCATAATTTTTTCTTCGGAAAGAAATATATTACTTTTAACTCCGTTCCACTACAAAATACCCTATGAAATTAAAAGCTGAAAATTTAGTTAAATCTTATAAAGGAAGAAAAGTAGTTAAAGGTATTACTGTAGAAGTTAATCAAGGAGAAATCGTTGGTTTATTAGGTCCGAATGGAGCTGGAAAAACTACTTCGTTTTACATGATTGTAGGTTTAATTAAACCAAATGGCGGACAAATATTTCTTGACAATACAGAAATAACTAAATACCCAATGTACAAAAGAGCACAACACGGTATTGGATATTTAGCTCAAGAAGCATCTGTTTTTAGAAAGTTAAGTATTGAGGATAATATATTAAGTGTTTTACAATTAACTAAGCTATCGAAAAAAGAGCAAGTTCATAAAATGGAGTCTTTAATTGAAGAATTTGGACTTGGTCATATTCGAAAAAGTAGAGGTGATCTTTTAAGTGGTGGTGAAAGAAGACGTACCGAGATAGCTCGTGCATTAGCTACAGATCCAAATTTTATTTTATTAGATGAGCCTTTTGCTGGAGTTGATCCAGTTGCGGTTGAAGATATTCAGGGAATTGTAGCTCGTCTGAAAAATAAAAATATTGGTATTCTTATTACCGATCATAATGTGCAAGAAACCTTAGCAATTACTGATCGTACTTATCTAATGTTTGAAGGGAGTATTTTAAAACATGGAGTACCTGAAGAACTTGCAGAAGACGAAATGGTTCGAAAAGTATACCTAGGAAAAAACTTCGAATTAAGAAAGAAGAAGCTAGATTTTTAAATCATATATAATTTTTATTTAACTTTTTATTAAATGAATTTGTGTAACAAATTTTCATTTGCATCGTCGTACTTAAAACAAATTACTAAACAAACCAATTGTGAGTCATATACTAACCTTATCAAATCTTACGAAGAAATTCGGCGCTTTAACAGCAGTAGATAATTTATCTGTTACCATAGAAAAAGGTAATGTTTACGGAATTTTAGGTCCTAACGGAAGTGGTAAATCCACAACCTTAGGAATCGTATTAAACGTTGTCAATAAAACCAATGGTGAATTTCATTGGTTCGACGGAAATGGTTCTACGCATGAAGCATTAAAGAAAGTGGGAGCAATTATTGAGCGACCAAATTTCTATCCTTATATGACAGCTGCACAAAATTTAAATCTTGTTTGCAAAATTAAAGATGTATCTACTGATAAAGTAAATGAAAAACTAGATGTAGTTGGATTATTAGATAGAAAAGACAGTAAGTTTAGTACGTTCTCATTAGGAATGAAACAAAGACTTGCAATCGCTTCTGCCCTATTAAATGATCCTGAAATCTTAATTTTAGATGAACCAACCAATGGTTTAGACCCACAAGGAATTCATCAAATTAGAGAAATAATAAAAAAAATAGCATCTCAAGGAACAACTATTTTATTAGCTTCCCATTTACTTGATGAAGTTGAAAAAGTATGTACACATGTAGTGATATTGAGAAAAGGTAAAAGTTTGTATTCTGGTAGTGTTGAAAACATGAATGCCAGTCATGGATTTTTCACTTTACAAACTAAAGATTTGGATGCTTTAGAAAACATACTTTCAAATCATGAAAGTTTTGGTAATATAAAAAGAGAGAATGATTTGTTAATTGCGTATTTGAATACTCCAATGGAAGGTTCAGAATTAAATAAGCTTCTTTTTGAAAAAGGTATCAACCTTTCTTATTTAGTTCATCGAAAAGAAAGCCTTGAAGAACAATTTCTTGAAATTACTAAAAACCAAAACTAAAAGCCATGTTAAGATTACTTACTATAGAATTACACAAACTTAAGTATAACAAATCGGCGAAAGTAATTTCATTGGTTTACTTCATTCTAATCACTTTTATTGCTTTAATTGCTTCTATAGAATTTAGTTTTGGAGGTGTTAACTTTAGAGTTGCAGATCAAGGAATTTTTAACTTCCCATTTATCTGGCATTTTAATACATGGATGGCAGCTATATTAAAAATATTTTTAGCTATAGTCATTGTTTCAATGATGGCAAACGAATACAGTAACAGAACCTTAAAGCAAAATTTAATTGACGGTCTAAGTAAAAGAGAGTTTGTGCTTTCTAAATTTCTAACGGTAATCGTATTTTCGTTAATTTCCACTTTATTTGTTTTCCTAGTATCATTAATACTAGGCTTAAGATTTTCCGATTATAATGAGTTTTCAATTATTATTAGTGATTTAAATTATCTTTTAGCCTATTTTATTAAATTGATAGGTTTCTTCTCCTTTTGTTTATTTTTAGGGGTGTTGGTAAAGAGGTCGGCATTTGCTCTTGGATTTTTAGCGATATGGAGTATTTTGGAAGGCGTTATTTATGCAGTCCTTAAATGGAAAATATTTAGAGATACTGATATTGCTGAAAATATCACTCAGTTTTTCCCAATAGCTTCAATGTCTAATTTAATAAAAGAACCTTTTACAAGATTAGGCGCTGTACAATCTGCCGCAAATCAACTTGGTGAGAGTTTCAATAAAAACTATGATGTAGAATTAACGACTATCCTAATTGTATTAGCCTGGACATTTTTATTTATTTACTGGTCGTATTTAATTTTAAAGAAAAGAGATTTATAATCTAACTCATTTTCTATTAACAATTTTTAAGTTAAATATTACGTATATTGAACTTAAAAAATTGGCATGAGTTTAATTAATAAGAAAAATCTTTTACTTTTTCTATTATTCCCCTTTCTACTTGTTGCTCAAGATGTTTCATTGTACCAACAATTTAATGGACGTTATGATTATAAAGCCTTCGGAAACACCCTCAATTTAATTGAAAACACAGGTGGAAATAACATCTGTAAAATCTTATCAGAAAGCAGTGCTGATTTTCAGTTAGATACTGATCAAACAATTGTAGCAGCCTATTTATATTGGGCAGGAAGTAGCATCACAAATGAAACTGAAGTTTCTTTAAATGGCACACTAATTCAGGCGGAAAGAGAGTTTAATGACATCTTAAATAATCTTACTTTTTTTGCAGCATTTGCAGATATCACTGAATATCTTATCACAAATGGAAATGGCACTTATACTTTTTCAGATTTAGATATAGACATTACTCCTTATTGTTCTAACACTACAAACTTTGGAGGTTGGGCAGTAAGTGTAATTTATGAAGATAGTACACTTCCTCAAAATCAAATAAATGTATTTGACGGACTTCAAAGTGTTTCAGCTTTAAATAATTCAATCACAATCACACTCGAAAATTTATTAGTGGTAGACAATGAAGGAGCTAAAATAGGTTTTATTGCTTGGGAAGGTGATCAATCTCTTGCCAATGGAGAAACACTACAAATAAATGGAAATCCAATTAGTAATCCTCCTTTAAATCCTGATGATAATGCTTTTAATAGTACAAATAGTTTTACTGGATCAAATACAATGTTTAACATGGATATCGATTTTTACGATATTGAGAATAACATAAATCCAGGCGATACATCAGCAACCGTTACTTTAACATCGTTACAAGATTTTGTAATGGTAAATAATATTATCACCGTATTAAACGTAGAATTACCAGATGCAACGATAAGTATTAATACCATAAATGGAGGTTTAGAATGTGGAGATAGAGATCTAGAAATAGATTATACTGTTTATAATTCAGACAGTACATCTTCATTACCTGCAAACACTCCTATTGCATTTTATGCCAATAACAATTTAGTAGGGCAATCTCAAACGATTACTGAATTGGAAGTTGGGGAATCTGAAAGTGGAACCATTCAATTTACAATTCCTCTAGGAATTTCTTCTCCACTAGAATTAATTGCATCTGTTGATGATGATGGCAACGGTATTGGTATAGTAAATGAATTAAATGAAAATAATAATCAATTTAGTATTAAATATGAAATAAGTGATTTACCGATAATACCTGAATTATTCGATCTAGAATTATGTGATGTTTTTGGAGTTGAATTATTTAATTTAACAGAAGCAACTTCACTTGTTGATACAGATGATACCATTAGTTATCATCTATCAGAAAATGATGCAGAAAATAATTTGGATCCTATTTCTACTATTCAAGAATATCAAATTACAAACAATCAACAGACTATATATATCCGTGTTTCAAATGAAAACTGTTATATTATTGACTCGTTTCAATTAGAATTAATTATTTGTTTATTACCTGATGCAACTACCAAAATAAACAATAACCTAAATGCCTGCAGGCTTAGAGATTTAGTTATTGATTATACTGTTTATAATACTTTGGGTACAGCTGTATTACCTGCTGAAACATCAATTTCATTTTACATTGACGGAGTTTTAGTTGCTCAATCTGAAACTCAGAATGATATTCCTGCTGGAGGAAGTGAAAATAATTCAATCGAATTATTTGTGCAAAACGCTACTCCCAATATTTTCAGTTTATTGCTTAAAGTTGATGATGACGGAACGGGAACAGGAGAAATATTCGAATTAAATGATTTTAATAATGAATTTAATATCACAGTAGAATTTGGTAGCATCCCTCCTATTTCTGAATTACCCAATATATTACTTTGCAATGAAGGCTTTGATATTGCAACTTTTAATTTAACCGAACAAGACGATTTAATTTCTTCTCATTCAGACGATATTGTAACCTATTATGAATCTGAAAATGACGCTTTAAGTAATTCAAATGTTATTGAAGATCCATATCAATTTCAAAATACAAGTAACCCACAAATTATTTATGTTCGATTAGAAAATGAAATATGTTTTACAACTTCTAGCTTCTCAATAGAAACAGAAGATTGTGACCCAATTATTTACAATGCTTCATCTCCAAATGGTGATGGTCTAAATGATCAATTTGTTATAGAAAATTTGGTAAATGTGTATGTCGATTATCAATTAACTATTTATAGTCGTCAAGGAAACCTAATATACCAAGGAGGAAATGACCAAGGGCTTTGGAATGGCATATCAAATAGAGGATTATTATTTCAAGGGAATATTGTTCCTGTAGGCACCTATTTTTATGTGTTAATACTAAATGATTCTCGATACCCCGAACCATTTACAGGTTATGTTTATATAAATTATTAGAAGAAATCATTTAATAATTACAATAATTTACTTGACAAAAAGTTATATTTTTACTGAAATTATTAAAAACCATACCCTTGAAGTATTTATACAGTCTGGCGCTATTATTTTGCCTAATTTTTTTGAGCTCATGTAGAAATGATTTTGAAAGTTCTCCAAGTACTGGAAACTTATCATTTTCACAAGACACAGTATATTTAGATACTGTATTTTCTAACATTGGTTCTAGTACAAGAAATATAAAAGTTTACAACCGAAGTGATGATGATATTATTATTCCAACAATAAATTTAGAAAGAGGAGAATCTTCTGAGTATAGGTTAAATGTTGATGGTTTGCCTGGAAAGGCATTTGAAAACATACAAATACTTGCCAATGATAGTATTTTTGTGTTTGTTGAAACCACAATTAATATTAATGATTTTCCAAATCCAAATTTTGAATTTTTATATGAAGATAAAATCTTATTTGATACAGGTGGTAACCAACAAGATGTAGACCTTGTTACTTTAGTTCAAGATGCAGTGTTTTTATACCCTCAACGATTTGACGACGGTACAACAGAAACATTAAATTTAGGTCAAGACCCTAACGATCCTGAAAATGACATATTAATTGAAGGATTTGTTTTAGAAGATTCTGAACTTAATTTTACAAATGAAAAACCTTATGTTATCTATGGCTATGCTGCTGTAGCAAACAATAAAACGATTAACTTTCAACCTGGAGCAAGAGTACATTTTCATGAAAACAGTGGGATTTTAGTTTCCGCTGGAGCAACGGTAAAGTCTAAAGGATTAGCTAGTAATGACCCTGAACTTTTAGAAAATCAGATTATTTTTGAAAGTGATAGATTAGAACCAGGTTTTTCTGAAATTCCTGGACAATGGGGCGCTTTATGGTTAACTGGTGGAAGTACCAACCATGAATTTGAATATACAACCATTAAAAATGGAACGGTAGGTATTTTTATGGAAGGACTTGATGGAACACAATCCTTATCATTAAAAAATGTACAGATCTATAACAATTCTAATATTGGATTATTAGCTAGAAATAGCTTCGTTAGAGGTGAGAATGTGGTGATAAACAATAGCGGACAAACATCAATATCTTGTTCTTTCGGAGGAGATTATGAATTTAATCATAGTACTTTTGCTAATTATTGGTCTAATGGTTTCAGATCATTCCCAGCGTTACAATTAGATAACTTTATCCAAACTGGTGAAACTACATTCGAGGTAAATCCAATGAGTGCAAGTTTTAACAATTGTATTATCTACGGAAATGAACGAAGAGAGTTTGCTATTTTTGAAAATACAGACGAATCATTTGTATTTAATTTTAAAAACTGTTTACTAAAATTTGAAGATCAATCAGGTGAGTTTGAAGATGATGAAAACTATAATTTTGAAGGACCATTTTATCCAGGAACTATTCTTAATGAAGATCCAATGTTTTTTAATACTTCATTGAATGATTTTAATATTGAGAGTGATACTTCTGGAGCAGATGGAATTGGAGATTTTAATATTAGTGTACTATTTCCTTCCGATATTAATGGTAATCTAAGAATTGATCCTTCAGATGCAGGTGCTTATGAAAGTGTTATCTTCCCGGAAGACTAAAAACATTAAATAGATTGCATAAAAAAAGCTTATCAATTGATAAGCTTTTTTGTTTTAAAAAATTTAAAAGTACTTATTATAGAACTCTAACGTTTACCGCGTTTAAACCTTTTTTACCTTCTTTTAATTCAAATTCTACTTCATCACCTTCTCTAATCTCATCGATTAAACCTGAAATGTGTACGAAATGATCTTTGTCTACTCCTTCTTCAGTGATAAAACCGAAACCTTTAGTGTCGTTGAAGAATTTTACTGTTCCTTTACTCATTATAATTTATTAAGAAATTTATTAGGTGCAAAGCTACGTTAATTTTAAATAAATTATAGTTTTTTCGTATTTATTTTAATTTCCAAATAATTATGGATTAATTAAAAAAAAATCTTACACAATAAGATATTGCGTAAGAAAATTCATGAAAAACAATTTCTACAGGAATCAGGGAGTAATAAAAACTTCTGTCATGCCCTATCATTAAAAGATAGTTTCCTCACTGTAGCATGAAAGACATATTAAATATACATAATTTTATTGGCTTTTCAAATGATTAAAATATTAAAAAGTTTACCTTCGTTTTATGATTAAAATAGTATTAATTGGCACTGGAAATATTGCTAGTCATCTATATAAAGCTTTTGAAAACTCAAATGATGTAACCATTATTCAAGTCTTTGGAAGAAATAAAAAAGCATTAAAATCATTTTCAGAAAAAACCGCAACAAGTAATTCTTTATCTAAAATTAAAGAAGCTGATGTGTATATTATCGCCATATCTGATGATGCTATCACATCTTTTACTGAAACATTACCTTTTAAAAATAGATTAGTCGTACATACTTCTGGTACTGTAGCGATGAATGTTCTTTCAGATAAAAATAGAAAAGGTGTTTTTTATCCATTACAAACATTTACAAAAAATAGAGCTGTGGATTTTTCAAAGATCCCTATTTGTATTGAAAGTAAAGATGTTTCAGATTTAAAATTCTTAAAAAAGTTAGGTGATTCTATTTCAGAAAAAGTAGAAGAAATAAATTCCGAAGAAAGAAAAAAAGTACATGTTTCAGCAGTCATCGTTAATAATTTTGTGAATCATTTATATTTCATTGGAAGTAATTTATTAGAAAAAAATAATTTATCATTCGATTTATTGAAACCTCTTATCTTTGAAACTGCTTTAAAGATGGAATCACATCAACCAAAAGATGCACAAACAGGACCAGCAAAGCGAAATGACCTAAAGACAATCGAAAATCATTTAAATCAGCTAGAAGAAAGTCCATACAAAGACCTTTATATTCAACTTACAAAATCAATAATAGACACTCATGGAGAAAAATTATAAAGAATATTTACAAGATATAACTACCTTAATTTTCGATGTTGATGGTGTTCTAACAGACGGAACTATTATGGTTACTACCGAAGGTGAAATGTACAGAACCATGCATACCAAAGATGGATATGCATTAAAAGCTGCTTTCGAACAAGGTCTTAATGTTTGTATAATTTCGGGAGGAAATAATGAAGGAGTTCGTGTTCGTTTAAAAGGTTTAGGACTTACAGATGTGTATTTAGGGGCTCATAATAAAACCGAAATAATGAGTGATTACCTTAAAAAGAACAATACCTCTTCTGAACAGGTTCTATATATGGGTGATGACATTCCAGATTTGTATGTGATGCAAGAAGTTGGATTACCATGCTGTCCTCAAGATGCTGTCCCTGAAATAAAGTCTGTTTCTAAATATGTTTCACATAAAAAAGGCGGAAAAGGATGTGTTCGTGATGTCATTGAACAAGTTCTAAAAGTACAAGGAAAATGGCTAAAAACTGTGGACGCTAAGTACGATTAATTAAACCTATGGCTTTTTTAAAATTAATCAGATTTCAAAACTTATTACTAATTGCTTTTATGCAATTTTTAGTGAAGTTTGGATTATTCCATCCTTTTGGAGTAAGTACAACCTTAAGTACGTTCGAATTCATTTTGTTAGTGTTAGCTACTGTTTTTATAGCAGCTGGTGGAAATATAATTAACGACATTAATGATGTTTCTATAGATTTAATTAATAAACCAAAAAAAGTAATTATAGGTAAAAGTATTTCAGAAAAAACTGCGAACACCTTATATCTTATTGTTACAATTTTAGGAGTTGGTTTAGGTTTTTATCTTTCTAATTTAATAGGAAAACCAGGCTTTGCAGCAATTTTTATTATTATTTCAGCATTACTTTATATTTATGCTACTTACCTTAAATCTGTCCTACTAATAGGAAACATAGTCATTTCATTTCTAGTTTCATTAAGTATTATTATTGTAGCGTTGTTTGATGTTTTACCTTCAACCACGTTAAGTAACCAATCCATACAGTCTATCGTTTTCGGAATTGTTTTAGAATATGCATTCTTTGCTTTTATCATAAATTTTATTCGAGAAATAGTAAAAGACATTCAAGATATTGATGGCGATAAAAATGGTGGCATCAACTCATTACCTATCGCTATTGGAAGAAAAAGATCTAGCTATATCGTATTTGGATTGGGAGCAATTACAGTCATTCTCGTTGTATTATATATGTATATGCATTTATATAATATTCAATTAGCAATGCTTTACTTTTTATTCTTAATTGTTGCTCCTCTACTCTATTTTTGCATTAAATCTTGGACGGCAGAAACTAAAAAGGAATTTGCTTTTTTATCAGGATTATTAAAATTAATTATGCTCTTCGGAATTTGTTCCATACTATTATATAAATATGTAATCATTCATTAATGCTTTCAGAAAAATTAAAAAATTACTCAATCATTCTAGCTTCTGGATCTCCAAGAAGACAAAACTTTTTTAAGGAACTAGATTTAGATTTTACGATCGATGTTAGAGAAGTAGATGAAAAGTATCCAACCCATTTAAAAGGAGCAGAAATAACAGATTACCTTTCCATATTAAAAGCGAATGCTTTTAGTAATTTATCTGAAAAGGAAATAGTCATTACGAGTGATACTATTGTATGGCATAATGAAAAAGCAATTGAAAAGCCTAAAAACACTACTGAAGCAAAAGAAATGCTAGCATCTTTAAGTGGATCAATGCATGAAGTATTTACTTCAGTTTGCTTTACGAGTAAGAATTTTCAGAAAGTTGTTAATGACACTACAAAAGTGTGGTTCAAAGAGTTAACTAATGAAGAAATAGACTATTATATTTCTAAATACAAACCTTTTGATAAGGCTGGTAGTTATGGTATTCAAGAATGGCTAGGGTATATTGCAATACATAGAATTGAAGGGTCTTTCTTTAATGTAATGGGGCTACCAACTCATTTAGTATATAAAACGCTTGTAGAGATTGTAAATTAAAAGTTAAAAATACCCTAAACCGTTTACGCACTTTTTGAAAAAAGGTATCTTTGAAAAGACACCAATCAATACTATTTTTATGCGTAAAATAATACCTTCAGTATTTATATTTTTTATTTGCATCACTTCACTTTTTGCTCAGCAACCTACTAAACCTACAGCTTCTGAAATTTTTCATGATCTTCAAAAGCTAAACTTTTTAGGTTCTGCTTTATATATTGCTGCTCATCCCGATGATGAAAACACTCGATTAATTTCTTTTTTAGCAAATGATATTCATGCTAGAACTGCATATTTATCTATTACCAGAGGAGATGGTGGGCAAAACTTAGTTGGGCCAGAAATTAGAGAATTATTGGGTGTTATAAGAACTCAAGAATTGTTAGCTGCTAGAAGAACTGATGGCGGGCAACAATTTTTTACAAGAGCTAATGATTTTGGTTATTCAAAACATCCAGATGAAACCTTAGAAATTTGGAATAAAGACGAAGTACTTAAGGATGTCGTTAAAAACATTCGAAGGTTTAAACCCGATGTTATTGTCAATCGTTTTAATCATAGAAATCCAGGTTCAACTCATGGGCATCATACTTCTTCAGCAATGTTAAGTGTAGAAGCTTTTGATTTGGTTGGAAATAATTCAATCTATCCAGCATCTGCAAATGAATTTGGAACATGGCAGCCAAAAAGATTATTTTTCAATACATCATGGTGGTTTTATGGAAGTAGAGAAAAATTTGCTGAAGTAGATAAATCTAACCTTGTTGAAGTTGAAACTGGCAACTACTACCCTGCCCTAGGATTATCGAATGGTGAAATTGCTTCACTTAGTAGATCAATGCATAAATCACAAGGATTCGGAAGCACTGGAACAAGAGGAAGTCAGACTGAATATTTAGAATTTTTAAAAGGTAATTTCCCTGAAAACAAAAAAGATGTTTTTGATGGCATTAATACTACTTGGTCTCGATTAGAAAATGGTCAAGCGATTGGTTCTATATTAAAACCTTTGGAAGAAAACTTTAATTTTAAAGATCCTTCCCAAATGATTCCTCAGCTTATGAAAGCTTATAATTTGATTGTGAATCTTCCAACTGGACATTGGAAATCAATTAAACTAGAAGAAATAAAAAGTATCATAACTAAATGCACTGGGCTTTTCCTTGAAGCTGTTGCAAATGAGCAAAATGTAAATCCGAAAGGGAATTTAAAAGTAACTATTGAAGCAATTAATCGTTCTAATGCTTCAATACAATTAGGGTCAGTAACCTCTTCTTGTATTGCCTTCCCTTCTTCATTTAAAGCAACAGAATTAAAACCTAATAATAAATACAATCTTGAAAGTACTGACAATACATTCACTGGAACAAGTTATAGTACTCCTTATTGGTTAAATGAAAAAGGAAGTATAGGAATGTATCAAGTTTCAAATGAAGATTTAGTTGGTTTACCAGAGAACGAAAATGAATTTCCTGTGACTTTTAACCTAATTATTGAAGGAAGAAATATTTCAATAACTAAAAATATAATCTACAAATACAATGATCCAGTTTCTGGTGAAGTATATCAACCATTTGATGTGTTACCAGAAGTAACTTCAAGTATTCCTGAAAAAGTATTGATTTTTTCCTCAGATGATTCAAAGCAAATACCTGTAAAAGTAAGAGCTGGTAAAGACAATGTTTCAGGCACAATAACATTACATTATCCAAAAGGCTGGACGATTAGTCCAGACCATAAAATATTTGAACTTTCAAAAAAAGGAGAAGAAAAAACAATTAATTTCACAGTGACACCTCCTAAAAATCAAAGTGAAGGTTATTTAAAAACGCTTGTAAATGTTGGAGATCAATTTTATAAAAAAGAGTTGATTCAAATTAATTACGACCATTTACCTTTTCAAAATGTATTATTAGATTCCGAAGCAAAAATCGTTCGAATTAATATTCAGAAAAAAGGAGAACAAATCGGTTATATTAAAGGTGCTGGTGATGCAATTCCTGAAAGCTTAAAACAAATTGGATATGAAGTAACAAGCTTACTTCCTTCAGAAATAAATATCGAAAACATTAAGAAATTCGATGCAATTGTAGTAGGGATTAGAGCCTACAACACAGTGCCTGAAATGAAGTTCAAACAAGAAATATTAAACGAATATGTATTTAATGGCGGAACAGTTTTAGTTCAATATAATACGCGTCATCGATTAGTAACTGAAGAAATTGCACCTTATTCTATTAAACTTTCTAGAGAGCGTGTTACTGATGAATTTTCAAAAGTAACTATTTTAGAACCTAAACATGAAGTTTTAAATAACCCTAATAACATTAGTGCTTCAGATTTTGATGGCTGGGTACAAGAACGAGGACTTTATTTTCCTAGTGAATGGTCATCAGAATTCACTCCAATTTTAGGGATGAATGATAAAGATTATCCCGAAAGTAAAGGTTCACTATTAGTAGCTGATTACGGAAAAGGACATTACATATATACAGGTTTAAGCTTTTTTAGAGAATTGCCAGCTGGTGTTTCAGGAGCATATAGACTATTTGCAAATTTACTTTCAATTGGAAAATAACATGGAAGAACAGCCTAAAAAATATCGTTGGATTTCTTGGTACACTTGGATATTAGTGATCAATGCAATCTATATTATTCTATTTTATTTAATAACAAAAAACTACGCCTAATATGCAGTTACTCGATTGGATTATTTTAGGTGGTACACTTTTGTTTATTGTTTTATATGGTACGTATAAAACACGTGGAAATAAAAATGTAGACGATTATTTAAAAGGCGGAAATGAAGCAAAATGGTGGACGATTGGCTTAAGTGTCATGGCAACTCAAGCAAGTGCTATCACATTCTTGTCAACACCAGGGCAAGCCTTTCATGATGGAATGGGATTTGTACAATTCTATTTTGGATTACCAATTGCAATGGTAATTATTTGCATGGTTTTTATACCATTATACCATCGTCTAAAAGTGTTTACAGCCTATGAATTTTTAGAAAATAGGTTCGATTTAAAAACAAGAACCTTGGCTGCTATTCTATTTTTAGTACAAAGAGGTTTAGCAACTGGAATCACCATATTTGCTCCTGCAATTATATTATCTGCTGTATTAGGCTGGGATCTTATTACTCTAAATATAATCATTGGAGTATTAGTAATTATTTATACTGTAAGTGGTGGTACAAAAGCAGTAAGCATCACTCAAAAACAACAGATGGGTGTTATTTTCTTCGGAATGTTTCTCTCATTTCTTATAATTCTGAATTATCTTCCTTTGGATATCAGTTTTTCTAAAGCAATGGATATTGCGGGTGCTAATGGAAAAATGGATGTATTAGATTTTTCGTTTAGTTTGAATAATCGCTATACTTTTTGGAGTGGTATCATTGGAGGAACTTTTTTAATGCTCTCTTACTTCGGAACAGACCAAAGTCAAGTACAACGTTATTTATCTGGTAAATCTGTGAGGGAAAGTCAGTTAGGAATGATGTTTAATGGTATGCTTAAAGTACCAATGCAATTTTTCATTCTATTAGTTGGTGTAATGGTTTTTGTCTTTTACCAATTTAATAGTTCTCCTTTAAACTTTAATCCTGCAGCTATTGATGATTTAAAAACATCTGAATATGCTTCAGAATATAAAGTTCTTGAGGGTGAAAAAATGTTAATTGATAATGAATTAGCAGAAAAGCAACTCTCCTATTCTAAAATGGATTCTGAAATAGAAAAAGAAGCGTTATTAACTGATATTAGAGTGTTAAATTCTTCAGAATTAAAATTAAGAGCACAAACCAAAGAACTGATTAAAAAAGCAAATCCTGATGCGGAAACAAACGATAAGGATTATGTCTTCATACACTTTATCTTAACTAATCTTCCAAGAGGATTAATAGGTTTATTATTAGCTGTAATTTTAAGTGCAGCCATGTCAAGTACTGCATCAGAGTTAAATGCATTAGCATCAACAACTGCAATGGATTTATATAAAAGAAATACACCCATTAAAGAAGATAAACATTATGTAAGGGCTTCAAAGTGGTTTACATTACTTTGGGGTGTCATTGCAATCTCTATAGCCTGTGTTGCTAATTTATTTGATAATTTAATTCAGTTAGTGAATATTATTGGTTCTATTTTCTACGGAAATATATTAGGAATCTTTTTACTAGCATTCTTTTTTAAATATGTAAAAGGTAATGCTGTATTTATTGCAGCCTTAATTAATCAAGCCTTCGTGATTTCGCTTTACTTATTAAATGAATATGAAATGATCAACCTACCCTATTTATGGTTAAATTTTGTAGGATGTATTTCGGTGATCTTACTTGCTTTATTTATCCAAAAGTTAAATAGAGAAAAGATAGTTGTAAGCTAGTAATTTTGCATTGTAAGAGTTATTAAGCATGCAAATATGATTTATATCATATACCTATTTAAATGAAAACCCAGCACTTATAGTTAACTTTGTATACTACAATAAAGTAAACTATAACCATGTATTTAAACAGAGAAAATAGTATTGCAAAAAGCAATTACAATAGGTGGTTTGTACCTATTGCCGCGCTTTGTATTCATCTTTGCATTGGACAAATTTATGCTTTCAGTGTATTTAATAAACCACTTACAAAAATTATTGGTGTCGCTGAACAAACTCCAGATGATTGGAAACTCACAGAATTAGGTTGGATATTTACTATAGCTATTTTCTTTTTAGGAGCATCAGCTGCAGTTTTAGGGAAATGGGTAGAAAAAGTAGGTCCGAGAAAAACCATGTTCTATGCTGCTATATGTTTTAGTAGTGGATTTTTAGTTTCTGCAATTGGTATTTATTTTCATCAAATTTGGCTTTTATATTTAGGGTCTGGAGTGCTTGGAGGAATTGGTTTAGGATTAGGTTACATATCTCCTGTTAGTACTTTAATTAAATGGTTTCCTGACAGACCTGGAATGGCAACTGGGATGGCAATTATGGGATTTGGTGGTGGAGCAATGATCGCATCTCCACTAAGTGTTCATTTAATGGAATTTTATGAAAGTTCAACTTCAAATGGAGTATATGAAACTTTTATAACTATGGGCATTATTTATTTAGTGATCATGATGGTTGGTTCTATTATTGTACGTATTCCAAGTGATGATTGGACACCAAAAGGATATGATCCTTCTACTCAAAAGAAAAGTAAATTAATAACAACAAATCATGTATTAGTTGACAAAGCAGTTAAAACGCCACAATTCTGGTTACTTTTTATGGTACTTGGTTTAAATGTGAGTGCAGGAATTGGTGTTTTGAGTCAAGCTAGTGTAATGATTCAAGAAATGTTTAGTGCTGATAATATTGGTTCCTCAGCTGCTGTTACAGCGAGAGATGCTGCTATTTTTGTTGGTTTGCTTAGTTTGTTTAATATGATAGGAAGATTTGTTTGGTCTTCTTTAAGTGATTATTTAGGGCGAAAAACAACCTATTCTATTTTCTTTATTTTAGGAATACTTCTTTATGTATTAATTCCTTTTACAGGAAGTATAGGAAGTGTTTTACTATTTACGATTGCTTTCTCTATAATCATTAGTATGTATGGAGGTGGTTTTGCTACAATTCCTGCATATTTAAAAGATATGTTTGGAAACAAACAAATTGGAGCAATACATGGAAGGTTATTACTCGCTTGGAGTTTTGCAGCTATTATTGGTCCAGTAACTATTAATTATTTAAGAGAATATCAAATAAATGAATTGAACATGCCAAGTTCAGATGTTTATAATATTACCATGTATTTAATGGCTGGTTTATTATTCTTCGGACTTTTATGCAATCTCTTCATAAAACCAGTAGATTCAAAGTTTCATGATGAATAAGAATTCTTAATTGATTGAATAAAAAAAAGCTTCAGATTATCTCTGAAGCTTTTTTTATATTAAATTGAAATAATTTATTTCATGTTTTTCCACTCAGCTATAGACTTCTTGTTCATTGCAACATAATCGTCATTTCCAGCTTTTTCAGCCATAGTCATAGATTTTTCAGCAGCAGTAATTGCTCCTTTTTTATCACCAGACTTAGCATAGATTAAAGATTTTTGTCTATAATACCAGAAAGCATCAGCTCTTTTTTCAATGGCAGTGTTTATCCATTCTTTAGCTTTATTAAGATCTTTTCCTGATTCTAAATAATAAACAGCAGATTTGTAATAATCATTTGCTCCAGGGCCTCCCATTACTTTATCAATACTTGCAGAAACTGCGGTATCTGTATTAAATTTTAAAGGAACTCCAACATATACATTTTCCCATAGCATTCCTAAATGAGCTGAATCGCTCGTTACATTATCAAAAGTCATAGTAAATGATTGGATGTCCATAGGCATTGCAATTACTTTAGTTTTTACAACCGCAGCTACTTTCGTATCATCCCATTTTTGAGGTGTTCCCCAGTTATTAGAATCACTATAAAAATAAACTTCCCAGATATCAGCATTTGGTTTAGTATAAATAGCATATGTTCCTGCTTCAACCGATTTACCTCCAATTTCTACAGCATCACTAAAAGTAATCATTGTGTTTTTATTTGCTCCTGTACGCCATAATTTTCCATAAGGTACTAATCCTCCAAATATTGTTCTTTCTCTCATTGCTGGACGAGAATATTCTAGAGTCACATCAGTTAAACCAACTGTTTGTTTAATTTTTTGAGCTGGACTAGGTGCAGGTGTTTTTACTTGTGCATTTGTTGATACAGTTAGTGCTACTATGCAAACAAAAAGAAATAGTTTTTTCATGATTTTGGTTTTTATATTTTACGTTGTTACGAAATTACAATTTGTGTTATGGTTTATCGTTAACAAAAACATAAAATAGATTGTAATAAATATTTGTACGATTTTTCTTTCTTGTTGTCGTTTTATCGATTATTTATATATATATATTTATCGATATTATTGATTCTTTTTACATAACCCCGAAATGTAAAACTTATGAAAACCTACGAAAATGAATTCACCAATGGTGAAATTACTGTAACGTATTAACCAAAGAAATG
>Ga0209345_10001624_pt1 | contig 26484 bp, 21 predicted proteins | sample Cruoilmetagenom7_FD_187294 | JGI IMG/M metagenome (GOLD analysis project Ga0209345, IMG submission 187294) | Oil polluted marine microbial communities from Coal Oil Point, Santa Barbara, California, USA - Sample 7 (SPAdes) (version 2) | ecosystem: Environmental > Aquatic > Marine > Oil seeps ...
GCCAAACGATCCACATTACATCTCAGGCATGATCGGAATCACCGTCAAAAAGTGGAATTCGATCAGCGATTTTTTAGTCCAAAAAGGCAAGATAAGTCGTGAAAATCATTTTATCTCCAACTTTCGCGCAACTTTTGAGGTCGAAAAACTGGCGGTCTTTTCTGGAAAACAAGCCAAAAACGCTACCGGATCAAACAAAAACAAGGACTTAACAAAAGCCAAACCAAAGCCAAAAAGCAGCCATTGCGCGTTAAAACCAGAACCAGAACCAGAAGAAGAAAGATCTTTGTTCGCCAAGGCAAACAGAAAAAATCCCGAATTGGTTTCCGTCCCAAAGAAAAAGCAGGGGCCAGAACAGTTCGAAAAGTGGTGGAATGAGTGCTATCCGCATCCCCACAATCGAAAGCAAAATCGAGCGGGGGCTTTCAAAAAATACAGCGCCGTTCTGCGATCCGGGGTCAGCGAGGATGATCTGCTCGCAGCAGCCAGAGCGTATGGCCCGTATTGCGCCAAGGTCAGCAAGCAACCGAGACTGCCGCTGGTGTGGCTCAATCAATCCGGCTGGGCTGACGCAGAAACCAGCAAGACGCACAGCGCCGACGAGATTGCCGAGGCCGCGAGAACGAGGAACGCCGAGGCGATCAAAAAGCAGCAGGATTATCTGACCCAAAACATTTCGCCGTCCGATGCTCGGGAGATGATCCGGCTCGGTCTGGTCAGCGAGGCCGAATGCGATGCGGCAAAAATAAATTATTGACAGGCAATCCAAACCCGGATTACAAAATCTCATGTTTTCAAAAATCAACCGAAAGGTTTTCCAAAATGATCCGCAAGATATTTTCAGTTTTCGGTGACGCCGTTGGGGCAGCGATCGTTCTCGGTTTCCCGATTGCCGCTCTCTGGATTGCCGCTGGCATGGGTTGGCTGTGACCGATCTTGCCGCAGCTATCCGGGCTAACGCTGTTCGAGAACGCTTGATCCACCGCGCCGACAAGGCGGCTGGCAGGTCAGGCGTTTCGGATTTGAGGGCTCGTGTCAGGCAGGCAACCATTGCCGCTCTGAAAGCTGAACTTTCAGGATAACGCCAGCGGGCGGTGCGTTGGGTTTATCATTACCCACTAACACCCGCAGCCGGGGGCTTTGGGTTTAACCTCCCACCAGCAGGAACATCACAAAGTATCTGACACGGGAATGAGCCCGGAGAATGCTTTCATTGTTCTAGCGGTGAGTTGACCCGGTAAATTTATCAACAGGGGGACATCATGGGACTGATAAGCGGCGCGATTGAACTTCTCTTTCTGTCATTCCTGATAGTGGTTTATCTGGTGATTGTGTTTCTCGTTGCGTGTCTGTTGCTAGGTGACTGAACAGGTCACGGCAGAACAGATCAAGGACGCGCTACGATCCTGCACCAGCGTTCCATCGGTCAATGAGTGTGCCAAGCAATTCGCCAAGGACGTTGCGCGGCTCACAGCAGGGACGCAAGACGACAAGACAATGGCAATTCAGATAAAGAACCTTGCCAGTTATCGCCGAAAAATGTTGATGAGATAATTTCACAGAGGGGGAAAGATGATGGATTTCAGTGATGCGATAGTATTGATTAAATCAGGAATATTTGTAACCAGAACCGGGTGGAAAAATCAAAACGCTATTGCTTGGATAAGTAATGAACTTTTGATGATTGATTCTGTTTCAGGTTATCAAACTTATGCCGCTCTAACTTCCGACGACATCATGGCTGATGATTGGACGTTAACCGTTCCAGCATTTCCAAGAAAACAACCTCGTTGACCGGTTACACCAATACGTGCGAAAGTCCGACCCGTTGAAAGGTCAGTCAAAATGAGTTGGATCACAAAGAAGAAAACTCTCGACGGTCAGGACGAAAAAGGCCAGTTCATGCCCGGCAACCAGATTTGGAAGCGCCGCAGCCACCACGGCCACCGCAAAGGTTTTCTATTCCCAGAGCCAGAAGATTTGGAGCGAGCGGCGATAGAATACTTTGAATGGGTGCAAGCCAACCCACTTTATGAAGCAAAGTCTGTTGGCGGGAAAATTCAACCAGTTGAAAAGATGCGCGCCATGACGTTGCACGGGCTCTGCCTCTTTATTGGCATTTCAAAGCCCGGTTGGGATAAGTATGTTTCGCGCGAGAAATACAGTGAAACGTGCGAATGGATTGCCACCGTCATCTATGAACAGAAGTTCACCGGGGCCGCTGCAGGACTTCTCAATCACAGTATCATTTCCCGCGAACTCGGACTTGCCGATAAAAAGGAAGTCAGCAACCCGGATGGCACATTGACCCCGCCGTCACGTATTGAGATTGTTGGCATTCCCGCGAGCGTTCCAGAGGATTCCGATGACGGCAATCCAGATTGAAATCCCCGACAAGCTGGTCCCACTGTTCCAAGGGTCGGCGCGCTACAGGATTTCACATGGTGGCCGGGGCTCTGCCAAAACCCGCACATTCGCCAAGATGTCAGCCGTTTGGGCCTACAAGATGGCCGAGGCAGGTATTCATGGCCAAATTCTATGCGCTCGGGAACACCTGAACTCGCTTGATGAATCGTCAATGGCCGAGGTCAAGGCCGCGATCCGATCTGAGCCGTGGCTGAACGCCTATTTCGACATCGGCGAGAAATACATCCGAACCAAAAACGGGCGTGTGAGTTATACATTTGCTGGGCTGCGGACCAATGTTGATAGCGTCAAATCCAAGGCGCGCATCCTTTTGTGTTGGGTGGACGAGGCCGAGGGTGTGCTGGATTCGTCCTGGCGAACACTTATCCCAACGGTTCGTGAGGAAGGTTTCGCCGAGGGCGAGAAGTGGATCTCGGAAATCTGGGTGACGTTCAACCCAAAATCAGATCGAAGCGCGACCTATAAACGATTTGTCGCCAGTCCACCGCGCGAATCCAAGGTTGTCGTGATGAACTTTCGTGACAATCCTTGGTTCCCAAGCGTTCTGAATGACGAGCGGCTTGATGATAAGGAAAAGCGCCCCGATACCTACGGCCACATTTGGGAAGGCGATTTCTTGAAGGTGCTGGAAGGCGCATATTGGGCCAAGAACTTGAAGAAAGCCGAGGCAGACGGTCGGATGACGCGCATTCCCATCGAGCCGGTGCTGCCTGTGTTCACGTTCTGGGATTTGGGGATCAACAATAAGACCGGGAACATGGCGGTCATCCTGATGCAACCCATCGGCAAGGAATTGCGGTTCGTCGGCAGCTATCTAAACGCTGATTATGGGATGCCCCACTATGTGAACTGGTTGCTGAAATTCCAGAAGAAACACGAAATCCAGTTTGGCGGGCACTATGCGCCGCACGACATCGCGGTGCGGGAACTGATAAGCGGCAAATCCCGGCAGGATGCGGCAGCCGCGCTCGGCATTCAGTTTGAGAAGGTCGATCAGGTTTCTTACAAGCAAATTTCGATTGATGCGGCCAATGAGATATTGCCTCGGTGCTTTTTCGATCCGGTGCGCTGTGAGGACTTGCTGGAATCTCTTTGGAACTATCACCGGTTGTTCGACGAGAAGAAACAGCGGTTCCTTGGGCAGCCCGATCACGATTGGAGTTCAGATTATGCGGACGCATTCCAGCAATTCGCTATGGTCTGGACCGACGATATGGCCACAACAAAGCCACCACAGCCGCTACGTCTGAATTCCCTTGGTGGTGGCTGGATGGGGTGACACGGCGGCTCAATTCACTTACAGGTTTGATCTATATCAATGTCCAAATGAGGTTGGTTCATGGCGCGCAAGGCAAAAAAACACACGTTGGATTTATCGGATGACCTCGTAAACGAGGCGGAATACGATAAACAGGCTGGATATTCTGGGTTTCTACAAATCGTGCGCGAGAACGCGGCCTACGGGCTTCAAGGTTGGGCCGAAAACTTTGCCGAAGCGCGTGATGATGTCCGGTTTTTCCGTGGTGGCAAGTATCAATGGGAACAAAAGGCATATGAAAAGAGGATGCTTTCTGACCGCCCGGCTCTGACATTCAACGATCTGCCGCAATACGTCGATCAGGTTCTCGGCGATCAGCGACAGAACCGACCGAGCATTCACATTGCGCCGAGCGATGATGCTGGCGCCGGGATTGAGGTCGGCAATGTTGCAGGCACGTCCACCTATAAAATGGCCGAGGTCTACGAGGGGCTTATTCGGAACATCGAGTATTCTTCGAATGCTGAAACGCACTATGACGTGGCCGGGCAACACGCTGTTGAGGCCGGATTTGGATGGCTGCGCGTTCTGACAACCTATGCCAACCCCAAAAGTTTCGATCTGGATATTCGGATCAAGTCGATTGCCAATCGCTGGTCTGTGGTCATGGATCCGGATGCGCAAGAGCCAGACTATAGCGATGCAAATTACGCATTCATTTTTGACGAAATGCCGCGCCACCAGTTTGACAAACTCTATCCAAATGCCGCAATCGGCAACCTGAATGAACGTGATGCAAAGATATGGGGCGGCAAGACAAAGGTTTCGGTCGCCGAATACTATGAGCGATATGCGGTTCAGCGCGAATTGCTGTTGTTGTCGAGTGGCGAGATTGTCTGGCGTGATGAAGTCAAGGACGTGCTGGATGATCTGCTCGAAAAGGGTGTGACCGTCGAAAGGCAAAGGCTGGTTGATACCTTCAAGGTGCGCTGGTGGAAGGTCACGGCCAATTCGGTTCTGCGCGGACCGATCGACATTCCATGCTCGATGATCCCGATCGCTCCCGTTCTGGGCAAAGAACTGAATATCGACGGAATTTCATATTATCGCGGCATGATCCGCAACGCCAAAGACCCCAAGCGGGCCGATAACTTTTGGATGACGGCGGCAACCGAGCGGGTCGCTCTTTCTCCAAAGGCACCTTGGGTTCTGACCGCCAAGCAGATCGAGGGCCACGAAACCGAATGGGCGACAGCCAATCAGGGCACACCATCCGTTCTCGTCTACAATTCTGATCCGGCTGCAAACGGTATGCCAAAACGCCAAGATCCGGCCACCATGCCCGCAGCGGAATTGCAGGTCGCCGCCCATATGACCGACAAGGTTAAATCAACTATCGGGATGTATGATGCGAGTATTGGCGCGCAATCGAATGAGACAAGCGGAATTGCTATCACGGCAAGGCAACGAAAGTCTGACATCGGTGCATTCGCATTCTCGGACAATCAAAACCGTTCGATTGCACATGTCGGCCGAATTCTGGTTGAAATGATCCCGGCGATTTATGACACGGCCAGAACAGTTCGCATCCGGCACGTCAACGGCAAGGGTGATTGGATAAAGATCAACACCGTTGTTCGTGACGACAAAACCGGCAAAGACGTTGTGATCCACGATATGGCGCTCGGTTCTTACGATGTGACCGTGAAAGCGGGCCCAAGCTACACCACGCAACGCGCTGAGGCGTCCGCCGCCCTTCTTGAGTTTGTCCGGGTTGTGCCCGGCGTGGCCCCAATCATTGTTGATAAAATCGCGGACGTTATGGATTGGCCAGACGCTGACGAGATTACCAAGCGTCTGCGCTACACCATTCCGGGCCACATGCTGACCGAGGAAGAACGCGAGGGCATGGAAGAACAGCCGCCGGAAGAACCAACCCCGGAACAGGCGGTTGCGGCCAAACAGGCAGAGGCTGATATGGCAAACGCCGAGGCCGAAACGACGATGGCACAGGCCAAGTCGGAAGAAGCGCAGGCCAAAATTGCAGAAATTCAGGCACGGGGCGTTGAAAATGCGTTCATGGCTGATGTCGCCAAGCTGATCGAGGAAACCCTTACACAAGTGATTGGCGATCACATGAAAACTGTTGACCATAAAGAGGACTGAACATGGCCGATGAAGAGCTGAAACCCGACACAATCAAGCCCGACAACGACGCATCCATTCAGGTTTCGTCGTCTGACCTGCCGGAACCTAAGGCCGAGGAAACGCCCAAGGCCAAGGAAGAACCGACCCTGCTGCCTAAGGACAAAGAGGACGAACCGGAAAGCAAGGACGATCCAGAGAAAAAGCCAGAGGATGATCCTGAACAGGTCAAGGCAGCCGAGGTTGCCGCAGCCAAGGCGCGTGAAAAGGAAGATTGGGACAACTTGCCCAATGGCGCGCAAAAACGCATTTCCCGGCAATCCCGCCAGATCAATGACCTCAAAGGCGAAAATGCCGCACTCGAGGCTCGGATTGATGCGCTGGAAGCGCCGTCCGACGATCCAGAACCCAAGGCAGAAGAACTCGACCCAGACAGTTTCGATTCTTGGGATGAATATTTGGATGCGCGCGACAAGGCGGGTGTGAAAAAGGAAGAACCCAAGCCAGAGCCCAAGGCCGAGAAATCCGAACCACTGACTGGCACGGTTCCGCCCGAGGACTTTTTCAAAGCACAGGGTGATCTGGGCGAAAAGGTTTCGGCCAAAGACCCCGACCTTTGGGACAAGATCAGCGATACAAAGCACCCTGATTTTGTAAATCTTTCGATAAGCCCGGAACTCGTTGTGTCTCTCAGTGAGCTGGATGATCCGGCCAACGTGATCGAAAAGCTGATTGAAACGCCCGACAAGGCGGCCAAGTTCTCGAAAATGTCCGTGTTCCAACAGGCGCGCGCACTGGCAAAGCTGGACGCAGAGGAACCGCCAAAACAGCGCATCAAGTCAGAGGCACCCGAGCCTATCGAGCCGGTCGCCTCGCGCTCACGTCCGGTTGACAGGCCCTTTGATGAATTGTCTCAATCCGAATTTGAGGAACGTCGAAACGCTGAGGAAACCGCAAGGGGCGGGGCCGGGGCTTTCCGGTAATACTTGCCAAAATGGCGTGTTCTGTCCTATTGATGGGACACGCGAACATTCCGCGCGGTGAAACGGGAATGGGTGACAGCGATCTAAGGGCTGGTTGTTGGGGATAATTCCCTAGAAAAAATCAACCAAACAAAGGATCAAATCATGCCCCGTCTTGAAGGCACCGACAACATCATTCTAACCGATGACGTGATTGCAAAAGAGGCCATGCGCCTTTTGAAAAACAACCTCGTCGCAACCCGCCTATGCCACCGTGACCACGAACAGCGGTTTGGCTCTATCGGCGATACAATCTCCGTGAAAAAACCATCGCGCATCAAATCTGCGTCTGGCCGAACTCTGGTTAAACAACCAATGGTCGATCAGGTTGTTGCCGTAAAGGTGGACAATCAGGAACATGTTGGCTTGGAATTCAATTCCATCGACCGTTCTTTGACGCTGGGCGACTTTTCCAGCCGTCACCTCGCATCCGGTATTTCGCAGATTGCACACGCGATTGATTCCTCGATCATCCGAACCGCGAAAAACGCTTTCTTCTTTAGCTCAGGCACACCCGGCGGCGCAGTCACGTCCGACAATTTCGTTGATGCTGCGGCCTATATGTCGATGGTGGGTGTTCCCGCTGACAACATGTGCGCGAACCTGCTGAACCCACTGGATGCTGCGTCTTATCGCAAAGACCTGACCAGCCTCAACAACCCGGCGATGGTCAAGGCGGCGATTGAACGGTCCTATCTGGGCTATATGGGCGGTTCGGAAAGCTACGAAACCGCACAGATGATCCCGCACACTGTTGGCGCGCTCGGCGGCACACCGCTGGTTGTTGGTGCATCGCAGACAGGGGCAACGCTCAATGTGGATGGCGGCTCAAACAGCGTCACCGACTGGATGCTGGAAGGTGACGTGTTCACGATTGCCGGTGTTTATGAGATTAACCCGCGCACCTATGTCTCGACAGGTCGCTTACAGCGTTTCGTCTGCACGGCTGATGTTGACACCTCGGGCACGGGAACGGTCACTATCCCAATCTCGCCCGCAATCAACGATGGCACTGTCACTGGTGTGGACAAAACTGGCGCGTCTATCTCGCTTGCGGCCTACCAGAACGTCACCGCCGCACCTGCTGACAACGCGGCAATCACGGTCATTGGCTCGGCTGGCACCACTTACCGCCAGAACCTCACGTTCCACCGTGACGCCGTGTCGCTGGCCATGATCGACATTCACCTGCCTGAATCGGCACCAGTTGCCAAACGGGTTCGTGATGAAGACACGGGCCTGTCATTGCTGCTGACCGCGCAATACGACATCAACGATATGACCGAAACATATCGTGTTGATGCGCTATGGGCTTGTGACGCGATCTACCCGGAACTTGGTCACCGCGTCTGGGGCGGCTGAACCTAAATACTTAAAGGGCGGCTGTTCGTGGCCGCCCTACTCTTTGGAAACTAGGGATTGAGAAAATGGCAAAAGTCACAAATGAACTGAAATCCGCAAAAGCAAGGGCCGTTATGCCGACAGCACCGGCCCGCTGCGTGATGTATAGCGAGGAATTCCCACTCGGGAAAACTTTCGATGTTGATGATCTTGTGTTGATAGACATTGGCGATGGATGGGTGGATTCGCCCGACCTTGTTGGTGGTGCAGATCCGGCAGAAGTGCAGAAGGAACGCGCTCTGGCCGAGAAACTTGAGGCTTTCCAGAACGGAAAAACCGGATCATGGCTCAAGGATGATTTTGTTTCCTTGGCAATCATGCTCGGCGCGCCTGATGATGTTGGGTCTGAAACTGTTGCCAACATCCGGGCCATGATCGAGCAGGCCGTTGAAGAACGCAACAAACCTTCTGAACCGTCACTGATGGGATAATCTGTGGGTATCACAGCAAAACAACTGATCGACAGCGCGGCCAGAAAGATTGGCGTATCCGGCAAGGGCCTGGACATGGACGCGAGCGACTATATGGACTTTCTCGAAGGTCTGAAAATGATGCTCGACGGTTGGGCGCTGGAACACCTGATGATCCCATACCGAACCAAAGAGACTTTCACGCTCGATGGTTCATCCAGTTACACAATCGGGCCGGGCGGTGATTTCGACACCGTGCGGCCCTTGGCCATTGCTGACATGCGAATTTCCAATGGTTCAGGAACTGACTTCAAGGTCACATCCGTTGAACTGGAACAGTGGAACCGCCTGTCTGCGACAATCAGCGTAGGGCGGCCAAACTACTTTTTCCTTGAAGCTGGCTACCCTCTTTCAACGATCTGGTTTGAAAAGGCACCTGACGATCCAAACGTGACGTTCTGGTCCTACAAGCCGATTGAGGCATGGCAGGTCGGCGATCTGGACGTTGCTGACAACCCCGCTTGGGCCGGTCAAGACCTTCCAACCTCTGGCCTGTCCATCGCAACCCTGCTGGCAGATATTGAATTCGATGTCGGATACGAGGCGGCGATTGTGTTCAATCTCGCAATCGTCATGGCCCCGGAATATGAAAAAATCCCTTCCATTGTGGTTCTCAATCTGGCCGACAGCTACAAGAGCCGGATCAAAAACCAGAACATTCGGGTGGGGCAGTTGACCGTTGATAGCGGCCTTGGCGTGAGCCGACCATATTACGACATTACCGCCGGGCCGGGCTAATGGCGAAAGTTCAATTCGCAATTGAGCATGGCAAGGGCCGTTCCTCAGTTGGGTCTGGGTCGGAACTGGTCAACATGTTTGCCCAACGTGCGCCCAAAGGGGCCAAGGATTCGGTTTACCTTCTGGGCACACCCGGCCTTTCGCTGTTCTCGATGCTCGCAACCGCTGGCGAATCCGTCGCCAACTTGCAGCCGTTTGGAAATGATGTCGTCGTGATTTCCGATGTCTCGACATATCTTCTGTTCAGCGATGGAACCTATCAATATTTGGGCGCTGGCCTATCAGGTAGCGTGAGCGCGGCCACGAATGGAACAGTGGTTTGCGCGGTCAACGGCACAACAGGGGTTGTTATCACAACAACATCCGTGAGCGTTATCACCGATCCTGATTTCCTACCGGCTGACACGGTTACATTCATTGGCGGGTTCTTTGTGTTCAATCGCCGGGGCTCGGGCCAGTATTTTATATCCTCTCTCTATGGAACGGACTTCGATGCGCTGGACTTTGCGACAGCGGAATCTGCACCGGATGACACAATCGCCGTGCTGGCTCTGCGCCGGGAAATTTGGCTGATGGGCGAAAACACGGTCGAGGTGCACACGTTGACCGGGGGGTCATTTCCGTTCTCGCCTCTTACTGGCGTGTCAATAAACTTTGGCTGCGCGTCCTCGTTCTCTGCCCGCAAGGTCGATCAGTCGATTGTCTGGTTGTCGCCAGATGGGATTGTCTATCAATCGAATGGATATGCCGCTCTGAGGATCAGCACACATGAGATTGAGGAAGAAATGAAGCCGCTCGCGGATCAGTGGGCCACGTCCTTTGCTTGGGACTATATCGAGGACGGGCACCAGTTCTATGTCCTGACGATGGGCACCGAGACTTTCTGCTTTGATTTTGCAACCCGACTTTGGCACAAGCGATCGACAATCTCGACGGGAAGTCACATTGCCAAGACCGCCTGCCGGGCATTCAACAAAAATCTGGTGGGTGATGCGACCGGCCGCATTCTGGAAATGAGCAAAACGCTCAATCAGGACGTGGACGAGGACATTGTGGCAATCATTGGATCAATTCCATACACCGCCAACGGTCAGTTTTTCACGGTCGCCAGCTTCACAATCGACAGCGAGGTCGGCAATGGCGGTTCAGCGACCTTGGAATTCAGCAAGACGGACGGCAAAACATGGTCGAGCCGGTTGCTCATAAGCCTTGGCTTGATTGGCGATCACACCCGAATTGCACAGTGGAAAAGACTTGGCCGACACCGTGATTTCCGCGCGCGCATTCGCCTCTATGGTGACGTTCCGCGCCGCATATCCTCAACCGCAGAAATGAAGGCAGGCTGATGAAACTTTCCGTTCCCGCCCTTTCTTCGCCAATGACCGAGCCCAAAAGTGGTGTGATGACGCCCGCTTGGGCGCACTTCATATCAACGATGGCGGAAAGTGCTACCACGGTTGCAGCGTCCACCGCTGCCGTGAGCGTGGCCCCTGTCTCATATTCGCAGGCCTGGGGGCAGGAAGTGGTTGCAGCCCTTGCCGAAATTCAACAACAACAGGCGGCGATCATCGCAGCATTGCAGGGCGCAGGGAAAATGGAATGAACTTCGAGGATCTTCTTTCAAAGTGGTTTAAGGGCAACGCTGACGCCGTGTCCTTTGCCCTGCAAATCTGGGAAGCCGCGCAAATCTGGGACGACATGAAGGATGGCGCCAAGCAAGGCTCGGATGATGTCGAGGACTTGCTGGCGTGGCTGGCGTTTGGCAAGGAATACTCGCCGTTCTTTGCAAAATACCAACCCATTCTTCGCCCTGCCTTGCTCGGCATGTATCTGAAATGGTCCGCGGCCAACGTGCTTGAGGTTGGCGACGAGGACGACATCAACAAAGCGTATATGTTGCGAGCCGGTTTTTATGACGTGTTGCATTTGATGGTGTGGCTGGTGGGTGGAAATGATTGGGCGCGCCGTGTTGGCCCGGAAATCTATCGAGCATACGGCGAAACGCTGAATGAACTGAAAAGGGAATTTGACAATGCCTGATCCAATTACTGCTATTATCGGGTCTGGTGCTATTGGCGGGATTGGCTCTATCGCTGCGGCCAAGTCACAAGAGAAAGCATCCGACAAGGCGGCAGACGTTCAGTCGGAAACCGCCGACAAATCCATTGCCGAATCCAGACGCCAATACGATCAGGACCGTGAGGATCTTGCACCTTGGCGTGAACTTGGCGCGCAGGCCGTGGAAGCAATCTCGGCAGGGCTGGAAGATGGCTCGTTTAGCATGGATGATTTCGATTATACGAAAGACCCCGGCTATCAGTTCCGAATGGACGAGGGCGAAAAACTTCTCAACAATTCGGCAGCGGCGCGCGGGTCCGTTCTGTCAGGGCAACAACTCAAGAACGCGATTGCCTACGGGCAGGACTTTGCATCAAACGAATATGACCGAGCCTATGGTCGCGAGTCGGGCCGAAAGGCGTCTGATTTTGCGCGCTACACCTCGGCTGCGGGATTGGGCAGTTCTGGCGTGTCTCAGACAGTGCAGGCCGGTCAGGCGGCCACCGGGCGTTCCATCAACGCACTGACGTTGCAGGGCAATGCGTCCGCGCAAAACTACATCAATCAAGGCAATATCTCTGCAAGCATGTATGGCAATTTGGCGTCCGGGGCCAATCAGGGGATTGAGAATTACCTGACATATAAGGGGCTTGGCTAATGGCAAACGCGCTTGGAATTAACTATTCGGACGTTCTCAAAAACGTCGAAAGCATAAAGACGGCCAGATTGCAGCGCGAGGGCATTGGTCTGGACAATCAGTCCAAACGGCTCGCGCTTGGCGAGGGCAGAAAGGCCGTTGAGCGCAACGATAATGCTATCGCTCTGCGTCAAGATGCGATTGCGGGCGATGAAACGGCGCTTCCAAAGCTGGTTGCGATCAATCCAGACGAAGCCACTGGATTTATGAAAACTCTCGCCACCATGAGCGCCTTTGACCGGTCGGAAATCAACCGTGGGATTGAGGTGATGGGCAAGGCGGCGGCCTTTGTTCTTGGCTCAAACGACCCGACCGCAGCCTATTCTCAATTGTTGCAGGCGCTACCCGAGGAAGAACGCGCAAAATATCCGCCCGAATACGATGAACAATTTGTCCGGTTGCAATTGGCGCGCGCAAGCGAGTTTGACGAACTGTTCAAAAGTGTCACGGCTAAGGATGAAACCTTGCTCAATGCCGGGATTGATAGCGCAGCGGCAGACGCCGACGAATTGCGGGATATTGCCACCGAGGACCGCAAGACAGCCAGCACAATCGCGACAGAGAACCGGTCCGAAGGGGCTGACATTCGGGCAGAGGGGCGAGCCGAGGACCGCGCGATCCGTGCCGACCAGCGAAAGAATGAAGCGGCCAGCCGGAAAGCTGAACAAGCACAGACCTACCGGCTCAATGAACTGGAAGCAGGGGCCAATCTGACCCGCGAAACCAACCGACTGAAAGCGCAGGTTGAAGCTGACATCGAGGCCGGGGCTGGTCGAACAATGAAATCGGCGGATTCCAATGCGATCTATTCTCGGGCGGCATCCCTGTTCGGCGGGACATACACCCAGAGCGCGGGCGGCGATTATGTTTTCACCGGTCTGGATAAAACGTCATCAACCCGTGCTTTGAAGATTGCAGAACTTGCGGAAACAATTTGGCGCGGGCAGACGTCTATCGGGCACAGCGAGGCCGCACGACAGGCCGCAGAAATGCTCGGTTTTGATTTTTCCGACAACACCGGCCTACCAGCGGGGTTTGTAATTGATAAATGAAAACCGCAACCAACCCCACAACCGGCGAAAAGGTTTTTTTCAACGAAGAATCTAACAAGTGGCAACCGTTGAAAACCGCCACCAATCCTGAAACTGGTGAAAAAGTTTACCAGCAGGGGGATCAATGGCTGCCATACGAGGCGTCCAACCAGCCGGAAGCACCAAGATCATCGGACGAGACTGGCGTGATAGCCGCAGGAAAGCGCATTGCCCGGCGGTTGCCGGGCGTGGCCGAGGCGACGGGGCAGGCATTGCAGAACGTGCCGGAAAACCTGACAATCGGTGCACTTGGCTTGGGTCTGGCTGAGGCCGAATTGGAAGCAGGGGTTTCACGTTCCGACGAGCAGGCGCAAATCAAAGGCGGGGCCGCTCTTGAGCAGATGGATGCTCAGATGGCTGACTTGCAAGCGTCCCTATCCACGGCACCACGCGATCAGCGGGCAGCAATCCAATCCAAGATCATTGACCTGCGAAGCCAGCAGGGCCAGCAACGCCAATTGTTCGGCGCATCGAAGCAAGAAGCGCAGCGCGAGGCTCGACAGGCCACACAGGCCGAGATTGACGCCGAGGACAAGCGGATCGCCATTTCCGAGGAACAGGAAACCTTGGTCAATATCAATGCCCCAAAGGGTTCGGCAGAGTGGTATATCGCGCAGGCAATCGGGGCCACGGCGGAAATGGCGCCAGCCCTTGTTGCGTCTGTGTTGACGAGAAGCCCGGCCCCGGCAATGACGTTCATGGGCGGCTATTCAGGCGGTCGCGCTTATGTGAGCGGGCGAGCCGAGGGGCTCACACCCGGCGAGGCGCGCGGCTATGCAACCCTGAACGCAATTGCCGAAGGTATTCCCGAGGCCATTCCGGTTGCTGTTCTTTTGAGGCCCGGTGCAAAATTCCTAACCCGTATTGTTCAGGGTGCCGCCGCCGAAAGCGCGCAGGAAATGCTGACCGAGGCACTACAGGTCGCAATTGACCGGGGCTATATTACACCAGAAACCACATGGGCAGAGGCGCGCGAGCGCATCCTGGACGCCGGAATAATCGGATCTATGGCCGGAGTGAGCATGGCCGGGGTTGTGACAGCGACCGAGGGCACAATGACAGCCGGTCAGGCGATAGGCCGCCGCGTCATGGACAAGTTTACGTCCGCGCAGCCCGTTGCCCCGCAGAGCGAGGCTGCACCCGTTGTCGAGGGCGTTGAGGCACCACAACAGCCGGGAACGGCCCCACCAGACGCCCCAGTCGTCCCAGAAGGACAGGAAGGCCCCACACCGGACACACAGGCACCGGCAGCGCCCGAGGGGGCCGCTGACCCGTTCACACGCAATGTTCTGGCTTTTGTTGGCGACAAAGAGGCACCGGGTGGGTTCGATCAGGTCTACTCCGGTTCCAAGCTGGCACCGCCCAAGCCAATCACCACCATGAGCATTAACGAATTGCTGGCTTGGCAGGACGCGAGCGTTGCAGCCGGATCGGAAAGTTCCGCAGCCGGGCGGTATCAGATCATTCGAAAGACGTTGCGCGGGCTCGTTGCCAAGATGGGTCTGAATGGTTCTGAGACTTTCAATCAAGAATTGCAGGATCGTTTGGCAGTTGAACTTATGAACGAGGCCGGGCTGGCACAGTTCAAGGCCGGTGAAATAACCGCATCCGAATTCGGCAATCGACTGTCTGGCGTGTGGGCGGCTTTGCCACGGGTTTCCGGCGATGGGGCTGGTCGGTCCACATATGCCGGGGATGGGCTGAACGCGGCCACCACCTCAGTTGATGCGTTCATGGGAATTCTTGCAGGCGACGAATACGTTGCAGGCGAGATGACAGGCGGCCACGGTGTGGGTGGAAATCAGTCCTCGCCCGCGCCCGAAGCCAAAGGCGGCACCTCTCAACCCTCCCAGAGTGGTGTCGCCACCACGCCAGAACAGGGTGTTCCCGAGCCCGTCACCACTGAGATTGAGGCAACGCAGGCACAGCCCGAGGCCGAGCCAAAGACCGAACCGCAAGAGGTGGCAGAGCAAGCCGAACAGCCGGTTGAAGAACAGCCCGCGCCGCCCAAATCACCAGAGGCAGAGGCCGAGGTGATAAACAAGGCGATTGAGAACATCGAAACGGACCCGACCGACGCCCAAAAAGAGGCCGGGAATTATCCCAAGGGCCATGTGAAGATCGAAGGGCTGGACGTAACGATCGAGAACGGCGCGGGGCATGTTCGCAAGGGCACGGACGAAAACGGCAAGGCGTGGGAAGTCACCATGCCAGCGCATTACGGATACATCAAACGCACTGTTGGCGCTGATGGCGATCACGTTGATGTCTATGTCGGCGAGGTGCCAAATCCAAACAGCGTGTTTGTTGTCGATCAGATTGATTTGGACACCGGCAAGTTTGACGAACACAAGGTCATTCTGAGCGTTGCCGACGCAAAGGCCGCCGGAATGCTCTATCGCGCCGGGTTTTCTGATGGCAAGGGCGGCGATCGCATGGGCGCACTGTCCGAAATGACGATGGATCAGTTCAAGGCATGGCTGGATAAGGGCTCACAGAAAAAGCCTTTCGGAAAGATTGCCAAGGTTTCACGTGAAACATCGGCCACAGACACCAAGCCAAAATCTAAGGCCCCGGTGCTCGATGATCTGGTAAAGGAAGAACCCGACGCCAAGAAGCGCGCGGCGGTCATGCGCAAGGCCGCAGGCACTTCGGAAAATGTGTCGTGGGACAATCTGGAAGCGGACCAAAAAGTCAATGCTATCGCGCTCGCCCAGGCATCAAAAATGCCAACCCAAAAGACAGCGCCACGCAAGAAGCCAAAGAAACGCGCCGAACCCCTGCCGGTTCCACGCAAAGAAATTGAACTTGCCCGGAAAACGGCGATGGACAAACTGCGCGAGGCGACCGCAGAGATTAAGCGCAAGATGGCGCGCGGCGATGATACGCTTGTTGAGGTCACGATATTCACACCCATGAACAAGGGCACGACATTCCGGTTCCAGCCAAATGAGGCGGGGCTGGATGCGGTCAAGGGTGTGCTGAAAAAGTGGAAAACGTCACCGGCTAAAACGCTGGCAATGGAACCGCCAAGCGATGCGGCGCTAAACTTCGATATGCCAATGCCCGGCCACCAGCCGCTTTGGCGATCTATCCCGACGCCGTTGCGCTCAAACGCCAATTACATTCGGATAGCTGGCGAGCGCGTTGATCTGCCTGACCAACACAAGCCAGTGCGTCGATCGAGCATAAGAACATCCGTTGAAAGAATGATCGGTTCGCGTGTTTATCAGGGGAAAATCAAAGGCAAGACGCGCGCCGGTTTCTATCGCACAAGCAACGGTGAATTGCGCCTGAACAGCTTTGACGATCTGGAAGTGCTGGCCCATGAGGTTGCGCATTGGCTCGACTTCCATAGTTCTCGCAAGGCGGCTTTCACGGCCATGCGCAAATCGGCCCCGGCCCTTGCCAAGAAGCAGATGAAAGACCTGTCCTATACGTCGCAATCTGGAAAGGTTGAGTTGGAAGGATTCGCGGAATTCGTGCGCCTTTGGCTAACGCAATACGATGTGGCCGTTGCCAAGGCACCGGACTTCACAAAACTGTTCGAGGCTGAACTGGCAAAGGACAAGTTCCTGTTGCGCGGCTTTGAACATCTTCGCCGGGAAATGCACAAATATTTCTATCAGGGTCCACTTGCTCAAGCGCGTGGGAACATCGGCAAAGACCCAAGCCTAAAGAATGCGACCGAGGAATTCATTCTGACCCGGCCCATATCGCGCTTGCGCCAGCAGGCCGTTGATAACCTGCATGGGATCAAGGTCGCCGAGCGGGAAAGCACGGGCACAATCGCGAGTGCTGAAAATTCGCCCTACAAGCTGATGCAATTGGTCAATGGGGCCGAGGGCGTTTACGAGGCAACGGTTCGGTGGGGCACGCCAAAGCTGGAAGCGGATGGATCGTTCTCGTTCAACGGCAAAGCCCTGAATGAAATTTTCCGGCCGATTTACAAGATGGGCCCAAAGGCGTTTGACGATTTCTTGCTCTATGCCGCGGGTCGGCGCGCCAATGAGTTGAAGAAACAAGACCGCGAAAACCTGTTCGATCAGGAACAAATCGCGGCCATGCTAGAATTAAAGCGACCTGAGTTCGATGCGGTTTTTGATGAATACCAACAGTTCAATTTGGAAATGCTGGATTTCTACGTGGACATGGGGCTGATAACGAAGGACCAGAAAAAGGCTTTCAGGGCAGCGAATGAAAACTACATTCCCTTCCATCGGATTTCTGAAAGTCTCGAAACGGGACGGCCCACCAGCGGTGTGTCGATAGGGGCGAGATTGAAGGGCGGCGACAGAAACGTCCGCAATCTGGCAGACAACATTGTCGAAGGCGTTATGACCAACATCCGGGCTGCGATGATCGCCAAGGCAAAACAAACCCTCTACCGACAAGTCTCTAAGAGCGACACGGGCGGTTCGTTTGCTGTTAAAATTGGGACCGACAGCAAGGCAGTTAAGGCGCGTCTTGATGATATGGCTGGCAAGGTTGCCGAGGCGATGCTGCGTCTTGGCTTTGGTGTGTCCAAAGACGGAATGATAATGGGCACGGGTCAGTCTGGAACCATCACCGATGTGGACGAAATCGCCACAGTTCTAAAAGACAACCCGGAATTGTTGATGCTCTGGAACCATAACGTCGCCCCGACCACCCAGGAAACTTACGTGGATTCGGCGATCATCGGCGGCAAGCAGGTTTATTTTGAGGTTCAAGATCCGGTCTTGGTCGATAGCCTTCTGGCAAACCAGCACATGAAATACGGACTTTTGATGCGCTCGCTCGTCGGTGTTCGCCGGTTCTATACGCGCACGATCACCAACATGGTTCAGTTCATCACGCCCAACATAAGCCGCGACACCCTGACCGCTGCCGGCCTGTCCGACAGCCGGTTCCGCCCGTTCTGGGATAGCCTGCGTGGCATGAAGCAAATCCTGACAACTTCGGATGTTTATAAAGACTGGAAGTTGCAGGGCGGCGGCTATGCGTCCTTTGTCGAGGCATCCACAGCAGAGGGGCGGCACCGCGCACAACTGGACATGCCGTCACGCGGCCCGCTTGATGTGTTGGCAAAGGGGCTGGCATCCTATGACGCCTTGTCCGCGGCATTTGAGAACGCAACGCGCGTCGGCGAATTTATGCGGGCGCAAGAGCGCGGAACATCAAAGAAAGAAGCGGCCTTTCGGGCTCGGGAAGTATCGACAGATTTCAGCAAAAAGCCGGGGAACCGCGAGTGGTCCGGTTTCTTGCAGATTGTTCCTTTTGCAAACGCTGCCCTTCAAGGTAACGACCGGATGGTCAAGGCGTTCACAGGCGAGGATGGCCGAGTGCAAAAAGGTCGCATGGCTTCCTATGCTCTGCGCCGCACATTCTTTTCCGCTGGCACAGCAATGGCAGCCTTTACAGCGTTCCTTTGGTATCTGCAAAACGACGACGAGCGATACAAGGCATTGACGCCAGATCAGAAAAGCCGGTTCTGGCACATTTGGTTGCCGGGCAAAGAAAACGCCATTCAGATTCCAAAGCCTTACGGGTTGGGTTTGATCTTTGCAGACACGGTTGAGAATGCGCTGGACTATGTGAAGGACAAGGATGGGGCCGAGGTCGCGACAAATCTTGCTTGGGCAATGAAGCACCATTTCTGGTTCATGGATTATCCCGGCGCGATCCAGCCAATCGTTGACCACATGACTAACCAGAAATTCACGGGCGCGCCGGTTATCCCGCCGAGCCTTGAGAATGTTTCGAATGAATTGCAGTTCACAGACAGAACGCCGGAAATCTATCGCCGCATGGGTCGGACGATGGGCGTGTCGCCGTTGCTGGCAGAGCATTATTTCCGGGGATACCTGGGCTATGTCGAGCAATACTGGACGGACGCCACTGAAACGATGCTTTGGGACACTGAGACTTGGGGCCCGAGGCCCTTCCCGCGTGGGATTGATGACTACTTTGTGAAGCAGTTCAAGGGGGCCAAAATATCATATCGGACGAAATACACCGAAGGATATTACGATCTTAGAAAGCGCGCGGCCACAGCGACAGCCGATTTGCGCATGGCAGAAAAGATCATTCTCAGGGATGGGACGCGATTGCAGGAAGTGGCATCCAACGAAATGAACCAAGTTCTTATCGGCTTGACCAAGGTTTTCGCCCAAATCGACAAAGTGTTGGGTGATGGGCAAAAAACTGTTATTGCAATCAAGTATGACCCGAGTTTGACCCGCGCCGAAAAGGAAACCCAGATTGAAAACTGGTATGAACAAAGGCATGAACTTGTGAAAGATGTTTACTTGGCGGCGGAAACTGAGGTCGAGAAGGTCGAAAGGGGCTTAGGCAAATGAGCAATTCAAGAATGAACAACGGGCTGTTCCGGGCCTTTGACCCTGACACCGGCAAGCCTTTGTCTCTGGGCAAGGTTTACACCTATGAACCCGGCACAACGACGCCCCGGACGGCCTATCAGGACAAGGCAAAGGTTGCCTCACACCTGAACCCAATCATCCTGAATACAACGGGCGAGGCGGTCATTTTCCTTGAGGGCGAATATGATCTTGCCGTCTACGATTCCGACGATGTTCTGGTTTTCACGATGTCGGATGTCTACGGCGCGATGGACGAGGGAAGTATTCAAACGATTGTCGATGATTCTGTTGCCGCTTCGATTGTTGGTTACGATGTTCGGTTGATCCAAGCCACCGAAACGCTGGTGATAGAGGATGCAGCCCGCTTGTTGCGGGTTGATGCGTCCCTTGGCGATGTCACGCTAACGCTGCCAACAGCGGCGGCTATGGGCGACGACAAGCCCGCGATCTGGATTAAACGGATCGACAACAGCGCGAACACTGTGACGATTGATGGCAATGGTTCTGAGACTATTGATGGTGCGTTGACCTATTCGCTTGCGTCCCAACATCAAAGTGCGGCTCTTAGATGCAATGGGTCAGTGTGGAACCTTCAAACTGAAAGCGTTCCATCTTCTCAAAAAGTCATAAGCAAGGCGGCAAACTATACGATTTTATCTGCGGATCGTTCAAAGTTACACATTGGAACCGCTGCGCTGACCTTCACCCTTCCACCATCGCAAGACGGTTTGGTTTATCAGATCAAAGCCTCTGGTGGCGCGGTGGCGATAGACCCAGACGGTTCCGAGACGATAAATGGAAATTCGATATTCACTCTGCAAGATGGGGAAACTGCACACCTGACCGGCGACGGGACCGGCTGGCATATGGATGTGCCAAATGCTTATCGGCCACGCGTCCACTCGCAGGTGTATCCAATTACGCCCGCACTTGATGACACTCATGGATCGTCGCCAGTTGCCGATCAACACAAAACGAATGGTGTGAATACCGAGATTATTTTGGCGTCGGGGGAGAGCGTCGATTTCATAATCGACCACCAAGTGCAACTCGAAAACGACACTGTGACCAGTTCAATCGCTCAGGTTTCGAGTTCGATTCATATTGAGAAAGGCGGGGTTCCAAATATTGGCCCAGCGGCTCGCGTTTACATGGATATGGCGATGCCAACAGATAACAATAAATCTGGCCTCTCTATGCTGGCTGGAACCGATCAAGTCACACTGACTGGTCCCGGCACGTTTACATTTTTTCACGAATTAAAAACCCTAACATTCGGCGTCGGTGAACTTTGCGACAGGGATAGTCAGAGGTTTTCAATCACGCGAGCGTCCGATGTTTAGTATTTGCTCCATATTCCTTGCCGTGTCGCTGCACATGGGCCTCGGTGACGGGTGGAACGATGTTCATCCGGGCGCAAGGTGCGAGGTCGGTCAGTGGACAGCGGGGGCCTACTACAACAGCGAGCGAACAATTTCCCCATATGCGTCCTACACCTTTGAACACGAATCTTTGTTCTTGGATTTGGGAATTGTCGGCGGATATTCCGGGGCCGATGTTTTGCCGTTCTTTCGGGCAGGTGTTGATCTTGAACGTGCCGGAAAACTGTTTGTCATGCCGGGTTTTGTCGAGGAACAGGACGGAACCCTGCGGATTGGTGCCGTGATGGGTTACGAGATAACTTTTTGAAGAAAGAAGGAAAACAACATGTTTGATATAACGCTCAATCGGGCCGATCCTGACGGAAATGTCCACAAGGTTTTGTGGGAAGGTATGGCCGATGGTGACACTATCCAGCCACTATTTCCGGGTCGAATGCAGTCCGCACTTTCATCGGTTCAAATGACAGGAACATTTGGCGGAACCGTTGTTCTTCAAGGCTCAAATGATGGGGTGAATTGGGTCACGATGAAGGACACAGACGGGGCAGACATATCAATGTCGGCTGCCGGTCTTGTTGAATTGTCGTCAACTGTTTGGGCTATTCGACCGAGCCCCGGCGCTGGCGTGTCGGATGTTGATGTCACGATGGTTCTGAGGGGTTGAGCATGAGACGCCGCAACAAAGTCAGAACACGGGCAAGAGATCTTCCCATTTTGTTGCGTCGTCGCAGTCGGTCAGGGATCGGGGCGCTCGCCAACTACACCCCTTCCGACACGCCAGCAAACTACGTCTGGGATGCTCGCGGGGATTTCTACCACTCGCAGGTAGCAGGGGCCTCGCCTGAAGATCACGTGACCCTCACCGGGCCTTCGGTTGTGCGGGATAGCGATGGGCTGTTGAAGTGGTCGGCGCATAATATCTGTGACTACTCAGACCTCAGTGGGGCCGTTGTTGGTGTTGTCGGGGCAGGAGGGGCGCTGCCTACAGGGTGGAGCGCGGGTTCTGGTATCGATGAGGTGGAAATCCTTGAAATATCAACATATGAAGGTTTGCCATCTATAAGGTTAAAGATAACAGCCGATGCTGCTGGAGGGACCAAATACCCAGACATACAAAACGTGATAGGTTCGACTGTTGCCGCTGACTACACTTTTGATTGCAAAGTGAAAGTTGTATCATCAACAAACATGGCGGTCAAAAATATGTTGCTTTACGCTGGATCAGCCATAGCTACATATTCTATGCTCGGTTCCGGCGATTGGGAAACTGTTTCAATAGAAGGTGCCGCCGCTGCGGGCGCGGCCAAGATATTTCCATTCAACGGCACGGTAAATTCACCAGACCTTGGCGTTATTGATTTTTGGATTGCAGCCCCGCGCGTCTACCGTTCCGACCTAGGCGGGATGCAGAACAACCCTGACACCGGCGACAGCTACGTGCCGACAACAGGCGCAGCGGCCTACATGCGGGCGGTCAATTACGCTGTTTCCGGCGCTCGTGAGGGGGTTCTGAATGAGCCAGCGCGGACAAATTTGGTCACATACTCTATACCCGACGCGGCCCCCCCAACCAATTGGACGTCCCCCGTAGGGACGGGAACTGTTACACAAGCGACTTTGACAAATGGATTGCCGGGATTGCGGTTTCAGGCGACGTCTGAGCGTCCAATGGTGCAGCAGTCAGTAACTTTCGTCGCATCTACCGAATACACACTATCGGTTATTCTTGAGCCGGGAGGCACATCGTCAGGGTCCATCATTCAAGTGACAGGCCTCAGTGATGCTACAGGAACATTATCAGCCACAGCGGCTTCCGTAGACGCAAACGGGGTGGTGAGCATCACTTTCACGACAGGTGCAGACGTTTCAGGATCAATTCGCTACGGGCTTGGCACGGCAAGCAACGATACTGGCGATGAAACGCTTGGAGGTATTCAACTCGAAGTAGGCGCATCTTATACGTCGCGAATTCCAACAACCACGGGGTCAGTCGTCCGCGCCGCCTCTGTCGTATCTGTTGCCAAAGCCCATGCAGGCACCGATGCGGAGCTTGTCGAGGGCACTTGGATCATAGGTGTTTCTGGGTTGGGCGGAACTGGCAAAGCCCTTGCTTCGTCTGTAGGCGGGGAGAATGTTTTTGAACTAGCTGCTACGGCGGTAAATACCTATTCCGGCAGTAATTTTCTGGGAAACAGTAATGGGACAGTTATTGGTGGTGAACATAAATTAGCTCTGGCATTTGAGGACGGGGTTGGAAGAAGCCTAGCCTATGACAGTGTAGCCACAACAGATGGAAACGATTATTTAGACACCAACCCGCCTGCGCAATTTTATGTTTTACAAGATCAGGGTGGGTCAGGTTTTCCCGGAGGAATTTTGCAGTTCCTAATCTTCGTTCCAAAGCGGGAAACGGATGCGGTGATTGAGGACATCACAGACCCGGCAACCCTATACGGCACGGCTCTGGAAATCCTTACACCGCTTGCAGACATTAGCGACACGGTGGGCAACGGCCCTTGGGTTGTTGATTATTCAGCGGCCTACTTTGGCAATGATTTGGATGTTTCACTGTCTTTGGGGCAATCACCAGAGGGCACAATCCTTGATACATCGGCGCAAACAATCACGATACCTGACGATATTATTTCCGACGAAGTAGTAGTAGTGATTGAAAACTCTGTTGGGATTATTCACGATATATTCTCGGTTGAAATTGCTGACGTAGCGAACACGGCACCGACGCTGGCAGACTTCACCGCAGCGGGCGTGTCGGATGTTGGCAATTACTCGCAAAATCTGGTCGATACGGATGCAACGGGCTACCTCACGCACACCGCCACAGGGTTCACCAACACCGGCAAGCTGACTTACTCGTTTTGGATTGAACCAACCAATATAAATTCCACAAACGATTGGATACATCGGACCGGATCGGGCGGGGCTGGTCGGACACTTTACCAAGACGACGCCGAGATCAAATTTGCTATCAGAGATAGTGCGGACGTTCCGGTTCTGATTGCCCGCACAAACAATGCGCCGCTGGCGGTTGGAGTGCGGACCCATGTATTTATCCAGATGGATATAACCGGGGCTTCACTGGTGGCGTCCATCAAGATCGGCGGTACAGAATATTATGGCTCTGGCGACCTGACGGTTGATAACGGCCCTGCTGTCGGCACCAAGCTGTTCAACCATGCCACGGCTGGCCAGATATGTGCGCAATCAGGATCAGTTGGCGATCTCAAATTGTCTGATTTCTTCTTTTCAAGTGATCTGGTGGATTATGCGCAATTCCACGATGGCGCGGGTGGCCCCACGAAAATCTTCGGGGATGGCAGTCCTGAGATTAAAATTACCGGTGATGCAGCCGATTGGGACGCGGCAGTAAATGTCGGCTCGGTAACACTGGCCAGTGGCGCAACAGGATTTTTGGATGCTTAGCTATGAAAATATTTGAAGTGTGGGTTGTCGATCACTGGTCTGAAATCAAGACCAACGCAGCCGGTGAGGCCGTCTATGCAAGTAATGGTGGGCAGGTTGGCGACGGGATGCGGATCACGCGTGTTTCCAACGCACCGGAACCAGTCAACACCGCGCCGACACTGGCCGACCTTACAGCAACAGGAGTTTTAAAATGACCGTCACATTGCTGGATAGAAACATTGTTGATGAGGCTGTCGATACGACACCGACCGCCGAGGGGATTAAGGTTCGTGAGGTCAACGGAGCGGTGCGGACTTTCCCATACACGGCCGCGTTAGATTATGGATCAGCAATCATCTATGAAAATGGCGCGATTGAATTTGACGATGGCGGGGATGCGTCGGGACTTCCTGCGGCAGGTGCCACAAAGAGGATGGGAACATTCACCGTCAAGGTTTGGGATGGGGCTTTAACTCAAGCCGTCGCTGCCGACATCAATGTTGACGTGGATGGCGCGAACACAGCTACCGCGCCTTCGCCGTTCTCAGTGGCATCGCTGACCGTGTCGACCGAAGCCTCGACCAACGGTGATCAGATTGGGATTGACGTGTTAAGCCTGCCTTCGGATGGCGGCTCTGCGATATTGGAAATCAAATTCAAGGTGAATGGCGGGGCGACGCAAACCCTGACTGGCACAGGCACCGGCAAGCGGCTGGTCACAGTTCTGGCAGAAACCCTATCTTCGGTTGAAATCTGGCTGACCAATGCGGTTGGCGATAGCCTGACCTACACCGCGCCGAGCGTGACGCCGACCAAGACCGGCACCGGCTTTCCAACGGCGCACACCAGCGTTGCCGATGCGTCTGCACTTAATACGCTGATGAACATTTTGGAGGGTGATTATGATGGCACTGTTGCGGCCTATGGCGGCACAGCGGGGCAACCATTCATTATTGATCTGGATAGTGGGGCCTACGATAGCGCCACGCTATCAAGCCGGGTATTTGACCACTTGGTAACTATACGGGCCACAGATCAGGCAGGCGGTGCAACCCTTTCAAATACGACATTGAACGACAGTTCAAATATGCGCCTGAGCCATTTTGCCGTTACCGGGTCAGGATCGGGGCGAACGTTCACGATTGGCGGCGGGTGTTCCAATGTTCAGGTTGAATACACGCGCGTTCTTTGCCACCCAACAGCCGGGCAGCTATCAACGGGTAGCGTCAAATATGGGTGCAGCGTCGATAGAACGGTTGGCGGTGGTGCGCGTCCTGTAAATTGCGGGTTTAACCATTGCGACATTCAACGCGCGGGCAGCAACCTGCTATTTCTGCGTCAATGTGATAATTTTTCAGCCGTGGGTAACGTGTTCAATCACGGCGGCGCTGATGATATCCAAGCCAAGGATTGCAACATTGGATTGATTGATCTGATGTGGGGTTCCACTAATCACCAAAACCCGTCAGGCGCGCATATGGATGGCGTTCAGCTTACCCGTGACAGCACAACCTTGCTTGGGTGCAATAAGATCACATGGTCCCGCAGCGTTATTGCTGATTGGAACAACCCGACGCCAACGGCCAAGCCCTACCGTCAGAATATTTTCGGCACGATTGGGCACACAAACATTACGATCAACAACGTGATTGTTGTCGGTGGCAACACCAACGGCGTGAACGTGGTTGGTTCTGGCTATGATGTGCAGAATTGCGATTTCATATTCATGCGCGATATCGTCAACACATGGGGAACCACTCACACGGGAATTACCGGCTCGGCATCGGGCACGTTTAACAACAATGTCGAGCGCCTTAATTCGGGCGGCAAAGCCGGATCGTTGCTGTTGTCATATAGCGCAGTTGATCCGGCGTCCTACGAGGCGCTTTATGGCGATGCTCGGGTTGGCGGTGAGGCTTGGGAATGCATGGGGCTTGGCGGCGATGCGAGCGAGTTGAAGCCGCCTTCTGGGGCTGACACGCATTGGTCATTTGGCGGCACCAAGAAGGG
>Ga0209345_10001625_pt1 | contig 26479 bp, 27 predicted proteins | sample Cruoilmetagenom7_FD_187294 | JGI IMG/M metagenome (GOLD analysis project Ga0209345, IMG submission 187294) | Oil polluted marine microbial communities from Coal Oil Point, Santa Barbara, California, USA - Sample 7 (SPAdes) (version 2) | ecosystem: Environmental > Aquatic > Marine > Oil seeps ...
CTTCTCCGGCATCAACCGGGGCACATCGGTGAACTTCAACATCACTTGCTTGGCCATATTCACTTTCCAGTATACTGATCGCGTCATCCTCTCCTGAAGCGGACGCACCTTTCAGGCATTTACGGGGTTAGTATAACAGGGCGGGAACAATATAAAGTCATAAGTGCTGACCTTGTGCGAGGATATTTTTCTGAGAGCGGTGCGATAGCGGCTCCATCGCCGTATTAATAGGACCGATTCGGACCTATACTGTCGATTCACAGGGGGCACACACCACTATAGCCTAGCGCGGACCCGATTCGCCGTTTGGAAACCAGATGCCCCTGTTTGACCTTCTGCTTCTCGCCTTGATCCAGGGTATCACCGAATTCCTGCCGATCTCCTCCTCAGGCCACCTGATCCTGCTTCCGGCGCTGATGGGAACGGCGGATCAGGGCGTCACGCTGGATGTCGCGGTGCACATGGGCACGTTGGTGGCCGTTGTCGCGTATTTCCGGTCAGACGTCGCACTGGCCTTGCGCGGTGTGGTTGATGTGTTGCGCGGTCGGTTTCGCACCAGCGCGGCACGGCTTGCGCTGACATTGGCCGTCGCCACGATTCCGGTGGTGATCGCAGGGTTGATCCTGAAGCTGACGGGGATGAGCGATCAGTTGCGTTCCATCGCGGTGATCGGCTGGGCCATGCTGATTTTCGGAGTCGTCCTGTACTGGGCGGACAGGATCGGGGCGCAGCGGCGAAAGGCAGAAAGCTGGACGATCCGCGATGCGCTGATCATGGGCCTGTGGCAGGCGGTCGCGCTGATTCCCGGAACGTCGCGGTCCGGGATTACCATCACGGGCGCACGGTTTCTGGGCTATGATCGCATTGCAGCCGCGCGGTTGTCGATGCTGATGTCGATCCCGACGATCCTGATGGCGGGTGGGCTGATCGCACTGGATATTCCGCCAGCCAGCCCCGAAATCTGGCGTGACGCGGCCATCGCCGCGATCTTTGCCGGAGGTGCGGCCCTGATCGCGCTGACGCTGATGATGCGGTTCCTACAGACGGTCAGCTATACGCCCTACGTGATCTACCGGATCGTGCTGGGCCTGATCCTGTTGGGCGTGGCCTACATTTAACGCAGGTTTTTCGCCGATTCCAGAATCTCGGAATACTGCCCGTGCGGACGGTATGGCCACATATAGCTGTCGAGGATTGCATCCATGTCGCGGGGTTTGATGTTCAGATCGGCAAAGGTCTTGACCCCTTCGCCCACGACGTTGTCCTGCCCGAGCTGCCGCACCTGATCCAGCGTCAGGATGGAGTTCGGGATCAGTCCGAAGGTCAGCTTGGACCCCAGACCGAACAAGCGCGCCTGGAGCCGTGCCGCCCACATCGGAATGGTCAGCAGAACGCGGCGGCGGCGGATGACAGTGACCAGCCGCTGCATCAGCTCGCGGAAGGTTTCCACGTCGGGTCCGCCCAGTTCGTAGATGTCGGGCGCCGCATCCCCGCGCAGCACGGTGGCAGCGGCCATGGCCACATCGTCCACGAACACCGGCTGGAACCGGCTGGTTCCGCCGATCACGGGCAAGACCGGCACCTTGGTCGCCATCTGGGCAAAACGGTTGAAAAACTCGTCTTCGGGGCCGAACACGACCGAGGGGCGCAGGATTGTCGCGTCAGGAAACGCGTTCAGAACGGCGCGTTCGCCCTCACCCTTGGTGCGGGCATTGGCGCTGTCGGAGCCCGCATCGGCACCGATGGCGGACAGATGAACCAGTTTTTGCACCCCGGCGGCCGCGGCCAGGCGGGCGATGCGTCCGGCCCCCTCGACCTGAACCGTGTCCAGCGTCTGCTTGCCATGGGGGTAGAGGATGCCGACACAGTTCACCACGGCCTGCGCGCCACGGATGGCGTCGGCGGTCGAGTCCTCGTCACGGATGTTCGCCTGAACTGGCTGTACCTGCCCGACATTCCCGTAAGTCATGGTGAATATCGCTTCGTTCGGGCGGCGGACCGCAACCCGGACACGCCAGCCTTCCTTCGCCAAGGCCTGCACGATGTAGCGACCGACGAAACCGGACCCGCCAAAGACCGTGACGATCGGGGCCGTGACTAGGGTGGTGTGGCTGCTCATTGCGCGCTCCTGCATCTGTTGCAAACGTGAATACTTGGCGACGCCCCACGCGGCAAGGGTGTATCAGCCGACAAGCAGACCCAATGCGATGGCCCACATGACGATTCCGACCAGCGCATCCAGCACCCGCCAGGCCGATGGACGTGCGAATAACGGTCGCAGCAGCCGCGCGCCGTAGCCAAGGGCAAAAAAGAAGCTGAACGATGCCAGAACCGCGCCCGCGCCGAAGGCCCAGCGATACTGGTCGAACTGAGTCGAAACCGATCCGATCAGCACCAATGTATCGAGATAGACATGCGGGTTGAGCCATGTCAGCGCCAGACACGTCGTGAGGACCGGCCACAACCGCGCAGGCGCCTGCTCGGCAGGCTCCAACCCGTCTGACACATGCAGGGCGGCGTAAAAGCTGCGAAGCCCGTAGGCCAGCAGGAACGCGACGCCGCCATATCGAAACAGAGGCTCGATCCACGGTGCCGCCGATACCAGCGCCCCGAAGCCGCCAACGCCGCCCAGGATCAGCAGCGCATCGGATGCCGCGCAGGTCAGGCAGATGGCAAAGACATGCTCCCCCCGCAGGCCTTGCCTGAGGACGAACGCGTTCTGCGCGCCTATCGCCAGGATCAGACCCAGGCTCAGCCCGTAACCGGCAAGAACGGCTTCGATCATTTCAAATTCCCCCCTGAGGGTAACCTGATAGCCCGACCTTTGGTTGAGAGGAACGGTGAATATTGTCCGCGCGGCCACGCGAAAAATGTCGAAGCCGCGCCGCGCCTCACCTCATCTGCATCCTGAGATGACTTTCTGACGCAAATGCCGTTGACACCCCCCCTGAGCAAGGCTAAACGCCCCTTCACGACACCTGCCCAGGTGGCGGAATTGGTAGACGCGCTGGCTTCAGGTGCCAGTGTTCGAAAGGACGTGGAGGTTCGAGTCCTCTCCTGGGCACCAAAGTCAAGCACAAAAGCCCAGCAATGCTGGTTTTTTTGCGTTTTTACGGGTCTTTTCTCCCGAAAGTGCCCAACAAACTGCTCCACAAAGCGCCTGAGGCTTGTCGCAGCGTCCGCAGGACGAACATCTGCGTTGGCTCAAACTCGTCGATTTCCGCGCCGCGATCATCGGACCGATTTCCCCTCCGACCCTGATTTGGAGGACGGAGCAGATGAACGAGACACTGGAAAGGCTAAAGGCCGCGCGACGAGTGATGGTGCGTATTGTGCAGGCGAGAGAGGACAGGGCGAAGTTCGTCCCGATCATCGTCGAGCTCGAGCGACAGATCGCGGCCCAGGCAGACCTCAACGAGGATCTCGCCCGGATAATGGGCGAGGCGGCGTAGCCACTCGTCTCCGCTTGTTTCGATGTTGAGATCGGCGATTTGTAGAATCTGCTCGATATCTCCGGGCTCGATGAGGCCATCGACACCCTTGAGGTCCTGCTACCCTTCAACGACGATGCAATGCGCGTCGATATTCGGCGCCTTCTCGACGATGCAATGCGCGTCGATATTCGGCGCCTTCTCGACGATGCGATGACGCCCCTCGTGCGCTGGACTGCGCCTTGCCCTCTGGTGCGCCAAGGGGCCTCCGCGTCGCTCTGCGTTGCAGCTTCTCCAGATCGGCCATTCGCCGAATGTGCAATATCACCGGGTATCGAAGATCGGCAGTGCGGACTTTCCGGTCGTTCGGCCGAATAACCCGCACGAGCGTGACCGGCCCTAATAATCGCATCGTCCCAACGGCGCCGCGGCTGAAGGAAAAGGTCTTAACCGAAGTTCAGGTTGGCAAGCAGGTCTTTCGGTTCTTCCTTGGCGTCGGACTCGATCAAACGCTTTGCGTCCTCTCGGGACATTTTGGGCTCGCTGATTGGTGGGATTTCTACGTCTTGCTTTGGCATCGGATCGTAGAGCAATGGCTTAGGCATGGTCTGTCTCCAATGGGTTCAGTTCACGGCTGTAGTAATGCTTCCGCTTTATCCACTTGAAGCCTTCGTGCTTCGTTACCGTGGCGACATCCAACTCGCCGCCAACGGTGTTTGAGCCGATGGAGAAGCGCACAAACTGCTTCTGCGCTTCGGCAAGAAAAACCGCGAGATCGATAGCGTCGCGCGTCGGCATGGCTGCGTTTAACAATGATGCTTGAGTTTTGGACGCAACATGCTGCATGGCGACCGCAAGATCGGGCTCAGGCAAACCGGCAGAAAGAAGGGCGTCTGGGAGCCCTTGGCCGTATCCCAAGAGAATGCGGTTGATTGCCTCCGTCTGCCCGCCCCAGCTAATCATCTGGGGCTGCTGACGAGCGGCTTCGCAAATTGGATCGGGACAAACGCCATTATGGATTTGGATCTTCCAAATTTCTCCGAGGTCTTGGCCAGACGAATAGCCGCCAATCCAATACTGGAACGTCCCTTGCGGCTTCTCATCGAGTTTCGAAAAGCGATCTTCGAAAAGATACTTTCTCGCTTTCGTTGCAACTTCCTCAATCGTGTAGTTTGACGTGTCGATCTCATAGTCGGAATTTCCATCCATAAGCAGAGCACGGAGATCCTTAGAGATCGTCGAGATCGAACACACACCGAAATTGCCTACCCCAGCGGTCATCGCAGCAATGGGCAAATCCTTGTGCAGATTGAAAACCTTGTTCGCGTGATCGTAAATGTTCACAACTCGCTGCTGACCCTGCTCGTCCAAGCCTGTCAGGGACGTGGCGCTGTCCGCCGTAAAGACGATGCAGTCATGCACCTTGAGCGCTACGCAAACAGTCATCTTCTCTCCCTCTGACGCCGCCATTGAATCAAAAAAAATGACAAGATTCAAAGAGATAAAGTGATTCGATTTCAGGCGCTTGCTTGGGCTTCGAATGCTGGAAGCGTAGAATCATCGGACCAGCAGCCGTTGAACAGCTTCTCGCCTTCCGTCAGAATTTGTAGGTTTGGGGCACGTGAAGTCCAGAGACGCTTCGCTTGCGCGTCTCTCATTCGCGTCCACACAGCGGGAAGATATGGTCAACGTGATGCGGGATGCCTGTTTCTGCCGTCAGCCGTGCAGCCTCGCCGAGAGTCTGGGCAGCATGCTACATGTGGGAATTCGACGGAAAGAGGGCGTCCGCATCAGGCCCGGAGCCGACATGCGGCAGTGCAGAGTAGGGGCCGATTCTGATGTGTTCCCAAGGTCCGCTTCTGACCTACGGGCGCGCTTTGCCCGCAGCCGCAGTGAAGGTCTGATTCTCGCTTACTCTGCTCAATCCAATATGTGCGAGCCAGGGCCTGTTTCGCGCGCACAGAACGCCGGGCAGCTCCTTCAAAGCCGACCGCCCCGACCGAGAGCTCCCGGGGCCTTTTGAGAACAACTGATGGGCATCGCACCGCGCGCGCGCAGGGAGATCCGCCACACGATGCACCACGAACGACAACGGGCTGCACCGATGGACTCGGGCATCTTTCTCGTATCAGGTTCGATGGGTTACGGATACGAACCGGGCGCTCGCGAAGGGCAGGAAAACGCAATGGCGGCGCTCTGACGCGACACTGAATGCTTCACGGACCTGTCGCCTTAGACCAGTCTCGTCGCTTCACCAGTTCGGTCTTACTCAGGCAGTCAAACTCGCCGGCATGCACGACTGCAACCGGCGGGACGGGCGGACGAGGGAAGAGATACCCCGACGACCAACGCGTGGCGCTTGTCACGACTTTCACTCGGACCTGATCGATTGCGCGCGACAGAGGATCTCTCTGGGGCACCACCACGTAGTCGTGTCCAAGCCTTGCTCCCACCCTGGCTACGATGCGTAGCCATGATTTCTTGGAGCTGTCGGTCCACGGAGACGAGATTGGACAGACATTCGGGATAGTGAAAGAAGGCTGATCCGCCTGGCCGACCATCACAGCCTTGGTGTAGAATAATATCTCCCTCGCCGAGCTGATGGTCCTGACCTCATCGCTGTCGAGCATCGCGAAGATTTTGTCATTTAAGTTCCTCATCGAGGCAGTGCCGACCTGCGGGGCAAATTTGAAAGTCAGCTCGGTGCTGCTACGGTCAAGTTCCAATTGCGAGAAGAGACCCCGCCATCTACCGTGCTCGACCGCTTCCTCGACCCATGCATTGCTCTTTCCTCCTGGGGAGCCGGTGATGGCGGTAAGGTCCGAACAACGGGCCACGCATGGTGGCAAGTTGGTTATCGAAATCCTGTGAACCGATAGACGCACATCCCGATCGACATACGCATAGCACGCATGGAACAGGCGCAAGAGTTGTAGGGACGGCTTGGCGCCCTCGACCATGGCGACTACTTTCCGGGTTATCAGATACTCAGTGGGTTTGGACATGACATCTCTCCAGTTGTTTGAGAGGATATCGGTCCAAGAGCGTAGCGCCGGAAATCGAACTGACTACGCCTTTCGCGATTAGCGCAATAGTGTCTGGTCTTACCGCAGAAGTGTCTGAACGAACCGGAAATCTGCCTGAACCACGCGGCGAAAAGGATGAGACGTGCTCGTCCACGTCCGCCAATGTCGGATTGCTGATTGATTATTCCGGAATACTGTCTGGAAAGGCCGTAAGAATGCCGGTGAAATTCGTAATCTTGTCGGCAGCTTTCCCTTAACAGGCAGAGATCATTTGAAAATGCAGAGTGAGAACCTCGTAGAACCTCAGAACCTGCCAGAACCCCAAGAGAAGAGGCCGGGCAGGGAGTCGAAATTCTGTAAATTAGCCCGCATCGGCAGAGAGCTCGGTGGTCGCTGTCCGGTTCATCTGACGCACACACGCCAGGAAATTGTCCACCTCTGCCTCACCAAAGACTCCGTCGGGACCGTCCGGGGCTCGATCCGTGAATGGGCTGTCATAGAGTAGGCCGGGGTCCACGATGCCGTTTTTGCACAGATGCTCAATCACCATGCCGACGAACTCGATCTGATCAGCTGACTTACCATCGGCGATGAACTCGGCGAAGTGCCTCTGCGCCGCGCCGCGGTCCAGCCCGACCATGGACCGCAGAAAGACCCCAAACCCGCGCACTTGTGCGCTCTCTGTGCTTCTCGCGATGGAAATGTCCTCTGCCGAGCCCACGCCTGCTTCGAGGAACATCGTTTCAAGCTGCTCGATGTCCAAGGGTGTCAACGGCCTTCCCATCCTAAGCTTGCGTAGCGCGACATGATCCTCATGTTGCGACAGGAATTCTCGGGCCCTTTTCTTGAATGCCGCGAAGTCTGCGACGGGGTTCAAGATCACTCCTGTCGGCGCGCCCAGTTCATCCTCGAAATCGGTATAGAGGATCGTCCGCGAGCCTTGGTCTATCAAGTGAACGATCTCGCGAAGCCGAAGGCGGGCACGTTCCACGATGGGAACAGTCAGGTCAGTCCATCACCCGTCGGTCAAGATTTCCTCGATCAACACCGCATGTCGTGCCACTGCCGGGATTTTCACCTTTGACGAGAGCGCCGTCGCAATATCGCAGAGCTTTCGTCGACAGGATTCCGCCTTTGAGGATCGCCGCATCAACGCCAGCTGTAGCTCGAACATCAAGAGGTCGAATCTCTTGGCCTCTTCGCCGCCGAGGTCCGTGCTGCTGGGCAAGGCTGCCAGTTCGGTCAACTGTTCGGCGGCACTCTCTGGCAGATCTGACCATGGTGCTTCCTCGGCCTGCCAAATTTCGACCTCGCGCAAATGACTGCGCACGATGAAGGATGACACGTCGAGTCCCATAACGAAGCGCCGAATATCCTGAACGAGCCCGTCGCGGACTTCTTTCAATTCGCCAAGTGTGACCACGGCATCGGAGCCGCTGCCGTCGGGTATTTCCTTGATCAGCGGTGGAGGTTTGTCGATCGCCTGCGCGATCTTCAGGCGGGCTTCGATCAATCGCTCGGTCAGGGATTTGGGCACTGATGGGTCCGACAACTCCGGGTTCGAGCCGAAGAATTCGAGATTGCCGCAGACGTCGAAGATGCGAGACTCTGTCTTCCGCGTGCCTGGACCGAAGAGATCAGGGCAGAGGCGGGTTCCTCGTCCCACCATCTGCCAAAACTTCGTCTTAGACCGCACCATCTTGAAGAACACGAGATTGACCACTTCCGGCACGTCGACCCCCGTGTCGAGCATGTCGACCGAGATGGCGATCTGCGGCTCCTTGCTCGGGATTTCGAAGGCTTCGATCAAGCTTTACGCGTAGCTTTCGCCATGCACGATACGGCGGGCAAAGGTCCCGCCATAGTTTGGCCAGCCCGCGTTGAACCTCTCCTCGATGAACTTCGCGTGCGGCTTGTTTGCCGCAAAGATGATCGTTTTGCCGATCTTGTCGCCCCCGTCGACATGGATGCCATTCGTCATGACATGGGCCAGGACCTTGTCGACCGTGTCCTCGTTGAAGAGATACGTGTTGATTTCGCCCGCGGTCACCTCGTCGCGTCGGCCCGTCTCGCCCCAGTCGAGCTCGTCCCACTTGTCTTTTTCATCGTCCGGCAGGTCGTCATATCGAATGCCCTCGCGCATGAAGCGGGTCGGCACGGATATCGGGTCGAACGGAACGAGGAAATCGTCCTCGATCGCTTGTCGACCAGGGCGATCACGGTCCGCGTCTTGCCCGTGCCCGTCGCCATGACGAGCAGCGCTTTACGCGATCCGCCATCGAAATGCTCGGCAATGCGGGTCAGTGCACGGGTCTGGTAGGGGCGGCCTGCGATGGGAGCCTTCGGCTTCTCCCCCGCAAGGGGCTTTGCGTCCTTCCGGCGGGCGATCATCTCGCCCAGTTCCTGTGCGGTCTTGAAGCCACCCAGTCGGCGCGGCGGGATGTTGCGGGCGTCGTCCCAGACCCAGTGCTCGTAGCCGTTGGTGTAGAAGATCACAGGACGGCGGCCATGCATCGCCTCCAGCGCGTCGGCATAGAGCTTTGCCTGCTGCTGCCCTTCAGAGGGCGAGCGCCGGGTGCGCTTGGCCTCGGCCACGACCAGAGGCAGGCCGTCGGCGCCCCAGAGGACGTAGTCGGCGAAGCCATGGCCTTGAGTGCTCGGCATGGGCTCTACGCGGTATTCGAGATCCCGGCCCTCCTTCAGGTCGGTCCAGCCGGATTCAGCGAGCAGCAGGTCGATCAGACGAAGGCGGGTGATGGCCTCGTTGTAGTCGTGCGGATCGGCGGACTGGTCTGCGCGGGCTTGGGCAACCTCGGCGCGCTTTGCCTTTAACTCGTCGTCGAGGCTGGCGTAGCGGGCGCGGAGGTCCTCGAGTTCCTCGGTGCGATCCTCCAGGGCCTTCTCGGTGCTCTGGATGCGCCCGCGGGCCTCGCGTATCAGGTCGAGCCGGGCGGTCAGCGGGGCCGGGTCGAAATTGTTCGGCTCGGGTGGCTTCTGGCGGCGGGCGTAGGTGCGGCCGAACCAGTGCAGGACGTGGTGCAGCTCCTCGACCACCTGGCGCGCGCCTTCGGGCTTCAGGTTCGAGCCCTCGTGGGCGGATTTGTTGCGGACGAGGTTGATGAACCGGGCCTTGGCGTGAACCTTTTGCCCCATGATGCCGCGCAGGTCGGGGTCGTTGATCATCCGGGAGGCCCCCGACTGGGCCGGGGGTGTCAGGCCCGCATCATGGGCGAACGCCCAGCCGAGCGCCAGCTCCACCGCCTTGCCCGCCAGGATCGCTGCCGCCTCGGGCTCCGACATCGCCAGTCGCTCGGCCGAGGTCGCCGCCGCGTGGACGGCGGGGAAGTCGGGTTGGAGATGGGCGAAGTTGCTGGCGGTCATGGCGGGGGTCCGGGTTCAGAGCGCTCCGACGAAGGCGCGGGATTGGAGGGAGGCGAAGAGGGTTTCGAATTCGGTCAGTTGTCGCACGGCCTTCTCGCGATCTTTCTGGAGCTGTCGCACGATATCAGTATATTTTCGAATTTCATTTTCTGACGGGACAACAATCGGCACCGCTCCACGTATCTTCAAGTTGATATTCTTCTGGGCAACTGCTGGCGCGACTTTCTCGATCCTACCCTTCAAAGAAGTAAGCCATACTCGAATGAATTCGGCGTGGTGGGGCTCTCGCACGGTGCAGCCTACGACGCTGTCCGGAAAACACGCAGGAAACGTCAGAATTGCCCCGTCAGCGATATTTGCCGCGATCGTGATGCAGAGAGTGCCGGCGGGCCATTTCCTACTCTGTTTTAGGCCGAAATCCGAATACGAAGAGGAGGCGCTCTTGATGTATCCCTGCGCATTGGCCACATCCCCTGTCTGCACCAGTGGATGAGGTCCACCGAGAAGCTGAGGGTCGTTTCTTGGGCGGTGTTTTGACTTCCCACGTTCCAGCAATGCAAATTCGCCCAGCGGCGAAGTAGGTAGCTTTCGGGGGTTCAACGTGGGGTCCCCGAACATCTCCGCGAAGATCGCGCCCGGGAGGGTGGCGAGCAGGGCGAGGGCCTCGCGGCGGCGGCGGCGCAGGGCGTCGGCCGCATCCAGTATCCCCGCAATCCGCCGCTGCTCGTCGAGGGGCGGGAGGGGGATCTTGAGCCGTTTTGGAAATCAGCCGGCACGCGCTTCTGGCCGGCGCTACCGGTCATGTTCGCCTTGGCTTCTTTCCGAAAATACGGGTTCCAGACGAGGTGAAACGCATACTCCGGCAGCATTTCGTCCGGATTTCCTCGGATCACATGGAATTCAGTCGACCCGAAACCATGCTCATCATTCAACGTCTCGGTTTTCGTCGCCTTCCCATTCTCGAAACACGGTGTGATCTTGGCAACGAGGACGTCGCCGCGCCGGAAATAAGTATATCCTTTCCGAACCTGCTCGACCGTCCTCTCCTCCTGGTAATCGATTTGCCCGTCTTCGGAGATCGCCGCCATCGGCAGGAAGGATACGCCGAGATCGCCCGTCAGTCCGCGAGGCATGCGCGGGTTAATATCTGCGACGGAAGCAAGCTCGACGGTGTCCCAGCTCATTCTGCCGCCTCCTGCTTCGCCGCCTGCGCCTGCTGCCAGTCGTGGTAGGTCTGGTTCGCGCCCTTCACCTTCCATTCCAGCCGTCCGTTGCTGTTGCGGTCCAGCACGACCGCCGCCGCCGCCGAGGGGCTGGAGAAGGACCAGGGCTTGGCGAAGCGCAGCTTGCCCGTTCCCGGCGGCACGTCCTGGGCCACCAGCACGCCGTCGGCGATCAGCTTCTCCTTCAGCCCGCCATAGCTCTGCTGGACATAGCCAGTGCCGGTCAGCGCCTCGGACCCTTCCAGAACGACAAATTCCCCGTCTTCCTCGACCGCAGACGCTTCGACCCCGCTCTTGTGCCGGATCTCGAATTGCACCTCGTCCGAAACGGAGGGCGATGATGGGCTGGCTTTGGCGCTGACCGCCTTGGGTTGAGGCTTGAGCATGTTGAGCCCGATCACCGGCAGGATGATCCGCAGGTTGGCCAGGAACTGCTCCATGTTGGCGATGTCAGCCTCTGGCAGGCGGCGCCGGCTGGTGTCGGGATGCGTTCCGTTGTCGAGCGTCACCCGACCGGCCTTGGCCGTCTGCTCGATCAGCCGGGCCTCGAGGTATTCGGCGTGGCCCTTCGACATGTCGTCACCGCTCGTGGTGACGGTGATCGCCGTCTCCCAGAAATCGCGCTTGACCGCGCTCTGCTTGATCCGCTCGGCCACGGAGTTGCCTGACCCGATATAGACGCGCGTGCTGCCTGCGGTGTCGGGATCGGGGCCTGCAAGGATGTAGACGCCGGTGCGGTCCACCTCCTCCCGCGCAGTGAGGTCACCGAATGCCGAGGCGCCGGAAACGAAGAGCAGCCCGGTCCAGCCGTGGATGGTCGCCTTGCGTAACCCGGTGGGCTTGCCGTCCACCAGGAAGAGCTGGATGGTGCGGCCGAAGATGTCGCCTGTGCTCATTCAGCGGCCTCGCGCACGGTGTTGTCGCCGAGCATCCTTTCCAGCTCCTCGAGCCCGTCGAAGATGTCCCGCTCCATCTCGCGCAGGCGCGACAGGATTTCAGCAGGCGGCTCATGTTCCACCGCGTCATGCTCGATCTCACGATACCGATTGAGGCTGAGGTCGAAGCCGGCGGCAGCGATCTCCGCCTTCGGCACGACGAAGCTGCGGGCGGTGCGCGGATTGTCCTTCTCGGTCCCGTTGCGCTCCTGCCAGCGGGCGAGGGCATCGGGGAGGTCGTTTAGCATTGCTTCGTCGTCGGTCAACTCGGCCCAAGGGCCGATCTTGTCCTCGGGCACGAGCAGGTTGCGCTTGTCGTCGAGGCTGCGGCCGTCACCGCGAACATCGTAGAACCAAACATTATCGGTGCCGCCAGAGTCAGTGCGTTGAAAAAGCAGAATTGCGGTGGAAACACCCGAGTAAGGTCGAAACACGCCGGCTGGTAACTTTACCACACCCTGCAATTTATGATCGTTGATCAACATCTTACGTATCTTTATATACGCTTGGTTTGATCGAAAGAGCACACCGTCAGGAACGACAACTGCCGCTCGGCCTCCCCGCTTCAGGAGGCGCAGAAAGAGTGCCAAGAAGAGTAGCTCTGTTTTCTTCGTATCGACAATGCGGATGAGATCTTTTGCTACAGCCTCGGTGTCCAGCGAACCTTTGAATGGTGGATTCGCCAAGATCAATGAATATGCCTCTGCCTCGTCCCCGTGCTCTTGCGTGAGGCTGTCCCGGTAAACGATCGAGGCATCTTCGAACCCGTGCAGGGCCATGTTCATCGCACCGAGACGGAGCATGGTGCCGTCAAAGTCGTGCCCATGGAACATGCTGGTTTCGATGTGCCGCCGAGCTTCCGAGTCAGTCCACGCCTCGCCATCACGGACGCGCAGGTATTCGGCGGCGTTCACCAGGAAGCCGGCCGTGCCGCATGCCGGGTCACAGATTACATCACCTCGGCGAGGCTCGGTCATGGCGACCATGAGGTTGATGATGTGGCGGGGCGTCCGGAACTGGCCGTTCTGCCCCGCCGCTGCCACCTTCGACAGCATGTATTCGTAGAGATCGCCCTTGGTATCGCGCTGCTTCATCGGCAGGTCAGAGATCAGATCAACGACCTTGGACAGCAAACGGCCGGTCGGGATCTCATACCGGGCACTCGCCATGTGCTTTCTGAGGGCGCACCGTCGGAGCCGAGGCGCCGCAGGAAGGGGATGAGGTGGTTCTCGGCCGCTTCCTGCATGTCGGCGGCTGGCAGCGCGACGAACCGGGGCCATCGCAGATCGGCATAGGAACGACCCTCGGCGATCTTGTTGCCGTCATCGTCGACGATCGGAATGCTATCGAGCTCGTCCGGGAACAGGTCGCGCTCAAGGGCGGTGCCCCGGGCCCGCGCCTGACGCTCGGCGAGGTTCTGAGCGTCATCGAGCCCCTTCAGGAAGAGAAGAAGCGTCAGCTGTTCCATGACCGTCTGCGGATTCGACAGCCCACCGGTCCACATCGCGTTCCAGATCGCATCAACTTTGGATTTAATTTCACCAGTAATCATCTACTGCCCCCGTCTTTTCTGCATTGTGCCTGTGTGGCGTTGGGCGTCCATGGCTCCTCTTTAGCTACTTTTTTGCTGCCACAGCAATCGAACCCAATTCCTTCCTGCCACCCCGCGGGGGTGGTAGCGCCGGTAGCGGTATTACCGGCGCTTACCATTACCAAAGTAAGGAGCCGAACATGGCCAGGAAGACACCGAAGATGACCGCAGCGCAGCTCGAGAAGAAGGTGGGCGACGCGATCAGCGAGCTCGAGACGGAAGGCAAGCGCCCGACCTATGCCAACGTGAGAGACCAGATCGGTGGGGGATCGTTTCGCGACCTCGGCCCGATCATAAAGTCGGTCATTGCCAAGAGAGAGGCACGCGAAAAGGCCGAGAGCAAGTGCCCGCCATGCCGGAAGACGTCGCCGAATTGGCGACCGCTATCTGGGAGAGTGCCTACCGGTGCGCCGACGAAGTCGCCGCCGCGGACCGGCGCACGCACGCCGAAGAGGTGAAGCGGCTCCAGGAGGAGATCAAGGACCGGGAGAACGATATCGCCGCAGCGGAGGACGATCTCGACAAGATGACCGAACGTGCCGAGGCGGCGGAGGAGATTCAGTCGAAGCTCGAGGCCGAGCTGGTGGAACTTCGCCTGGTCTTCGCCGGCCTCAAAGGCCGGCTCATGGGACGGCAGGAGGTGTCGAAGGATGAAAAGGAGCCGAAAAAAGCGGTGCCAGAAACGCCCGACGTGCGCCAGATTTCTCTCTTTGACGAGCTTGGCTCCGATGACGATGCCGCCTCCTCCATCACGGACGCTGAGTCCGGCGAGGAGGGCTCGGACGCCCAGCAAGACGACGGTGATTCCGATCGGGATGCCGCCTGATCGAGCGGTGCCGGAGCTTGGTCGACGTGATCCATCGCGGATCATGGTGTTGCCCCGGCGCCGGAAGGAAAGCCCCGCTCGCATCAATGGCCGATGAGCTCAGACTGATTGTCTCGCCGAATGACCCTGATGCTCTGGATGTCCTGGTCCATGTGCAGCGTCGCCCGCTCCGGGTCCGACGCCGCTTTGGGGTCGTGACGGCCTGTATCTAAGTTTAAGCCCCGGCGCCCGGCCTCGTGTTCGAGCGAATTTCGGCCCCGGACGAAGTCAGAGTGGATCACATGGCCCTCTGCGGTGATTTCCGCCGCATCCCCGGTCGCGACGTAGCAGCTGCGCATGGCCTGGTTCGTCATTCCAACCAAACGGTTTTCGACGACCTCGGGATCGGTTCCCTTCTGGATCGCCCACGCTCCGGGGAAATCATCTTCGTTGTATTCCCGGTCCTCGGCGTCAGCCATCACTTGGGCGAGCGCACTGTCGATGGGCCGGCAGGCGCGTTGTTCGGCATCGACGACGACCTTCGCTCGGCGGGCGACCTCCTCCTCGGATCGCCGTAGCCCATAGATCCTCTCCCTGAACTGCGCGGCCTTCTTGGCGAAAGTCAGCAGGCGGTCGTAGGCCGGCCTGATGCGGTTCCAGAGACCGCTTTGCTTGTCCGGCGCCATCGCCGCAGGCCCATCGCAGAGCCGGGTCTGGTTGCTTTCATCCTCGGGCTTAAAGTCGATCTGATGGGCAATGATGGCCTCGAGGCCATCCGTCATCCCCTGGGCATAGGCGTCGGCCTCCGACTCGACTTGTTTTGCGCGCGTGAGCGCCTCTTGGGCCGCCAACTCTTTTCTGGATGCCTCCCGCCCGTCCCGCTCGGCTTCGGCCATCTTGAGGTCGGCCGCGACCTCATCGAGGAACACGTTCGCTTCGCGAGTGCCCAAGGTCCTCTCCTGTTCCTTCAGTCTCAACTCCTCGGCTCGGATCGCTTGCGCGCGTGCATTGCGGAACTCCCGGGGCGGGACGTGCCGAACGGCATCGGGCAGCGGAAGTTCGGACTCCTTCGCATCCCGCACTTCCTCGGCGCGTTTCTGTCCGCGCACGAGGCCGATGGCGGAGAAGTGCTCTCCGGCCACGTCCTGTAGCAGCTCGTAGTCGGCCAGCAGCGGGTGCGCCGAGGGTTGGATCAGCCGCTGTGTTCCGCGTGTCTTATTGGTCTTCGTCGTCGTCTGAAGGATGACCGCATGAAAATGTGGGACTTCTTCGTCGAGGTCCATCCGCAGGTGGCGGACAGAGCCGGGGAAATGCTTGTCGAAGAAGTCCAGCGTCGCCTTCTCGAATGCCGCTATCTTCGCCTTGCTCATCCGGTGCACAACCTCCGCGCCGGTCTTATCGACTCCGTAGGTGATCAGCACATCGTCAGGATCAGGGCGGTCTTCGACTTCGAAATATTCCCAGTTGGCGGTCACAATCGCCTCGCGGATCGGGCCTTGCGAATTGCCGTGCCAGGGATCGATCAGACCGGCCTCCTTGCGGGCGGCCGCATCCTTCTTCCGCGTCCGCTTCAGGCACGCGGCCACTTCCTCGTCCATGTTCTGCTGCTTCATCTCTCGGATCTCGGCGCGCATCTCCTTCGCGAAGGTCTCACCGACATAGACCTTGTTGCGGTCCATGAACTGGAACTCGATATTATCGACGGGGCCGCCGGTGCGCTTGGCGTGCATCTCGATCCGGGACAACGCCGCCGGGAACACGCTCGCGAACCGGAAAACGATCGGGTGTTTCTTCTTCTCTGACATGGACATATCTCCTCACCGTTCGGTGGGGAGATCGCGCCTCATCCTCGGGTCCGCTCCTGGGTGGGCGGGATCAATACTCAGTAGGAAACTCGCACTGCGGCTGCGCCTGCGTTCGAGTTTCCTCCTTCGCCCGGGGGCGCTGCCCCGGGACCCCGCGCCTCCAGCGGGGCACCTTCGCGGCGGGCGGTCCTTGGCGGACGGCCGACCGGAGCCGCGTCGCGCTCTCCGGCGCCTCCGGCGGCCGGGTGGAGTCGTTCCGCACTCTCCCCCGGTCCCCCCGCTGCTCTGGCCTCCCCGGCCACGGCGAGGAGCGGGCAAGCCCTCTCCCCGACCTCTCCCATCGAAGCCATCGGCGCTGCCTCATGGGACATGACCACCATGCCGTTTGCGGCGAGCAGATGAAGGAAGGCGCGCTGGCCCATCCTTTCGTGCCGGCTCCTCTTTGCGAGAGCCGGCACGAAAGGATGAGCCGAAAGGCGCGAAAGACAGAGACGAGGATGGATCGAACGAACGCTTGACCCGGACAGCGATCCGGAAACCCCGAGAACGGGAGATACCATGTTCGACACCATCGAAACCTACACCGAAATGTCGTCCGCGACGCACGAGTTGCGTGCCTTCGTCGACGAGCACCACGACGCGCTGCACAATGCCGCCGCGCTGCTTGGTGGCCCGCCGGGCGTCCGACTTGCCCAGACCGCCATCGACGGCCTCCGCGATGCGGAGACGCCTTCACGCCGCACCATGGAGGCGCTCGACGATCTGCTGGACCTGCTCATGCTCGAGCACGTGCATGACCCCGACCGGATCGAAGCCGACCGGTTCGCCCTGATCGACCCGGCAAGCTCCATCGTCGAAGACATCTGCCTACTTGCGGACGGTCTCGACGATGCGCTGGATGCATACCGGGCAACACCAAACATCCTGCCGCATGCCATCTGGCAGGAGGTGGCGGCATGAGCGGCGCCACTGGATTTGTGCCCCGCCTCGCCGATCTCGTCGCCGGTGCCGAGCTGACGCCTGCGCTCGCGAGCCGCCTCGCGGCGATTGCGTTGATGCAAGCGCACATCGCGGCAGAAGCCCTCCACGACACGATCATCCCGAGCCTCGCGCCCGCCAAGCGCGGCCTGGCGACGGATATTGCCCGTCGGCTCGGAACCAAGAAGATCTTCCGGGACGATCTGGTGCGAGACCTGGAAATCCTGATCGCGTCGCTGGGCGTTGAAATCGATGAACACACGCACGTCTATTGGCACGGTGACGACAATCACGTGCGTGGCGGATATCGTTCGGTCTTTGTCGACCCATGGGCGAGCGCGCTCGCCGAGGCAAAAGGCGATCTCGTGATGCTTCGCGATACCGTGCTGGCCGCGTTAAGCGCCGCACATGCTTTGCATGATGCTGGCTTTCAGTTCGACTGACCACCACAGGCGGCGCCTCAAAGAGGGCGCCGTCCCTTGAGGGCCCTGTAGGGTCCCAGCCGCCGGCTGGATCACCGGCGGCTGGCGTGTCGATCCCACTCCTCCTGCTGCTCCCCTCGACACGCCGATTGAACAATGCTCTGCAACCGCTGACTTGCCTTACCCCAGGATATGCCCCTCTTCTTCAAGCAAACGATCGATTTCAGCCCAAAGGAACGTTCTGGGGCGCGGGTCCCAAGTCTCGGACGGATACGTGATCATCTCCTGAAACAGGGCCCTCAGCGGTAATGCCAATGTGCTCCCATACACTGGCCTGCCGCGGACCTTCCCGATCGAATGCCCCATCATGAAAGCTCTTTCTTCATTGCCGATCTTCGCGGCTATCATGCGGTCCTCGAAGGAGTGACGCGTGCCACTGATGACGTATTTTCCGCTTTTGCCTTCCGGCAGGTCGGGGAAAAGGCCGTTGTCCCGAAGGAAGTTGTTCACATTTCCGGAATAGCTGGCTTTGCCACGGTATCGTTGAAAGCCGTAGGGGTGCCGTCGCATCGCCTCGAGCGCTGCCCCCAAGAGCACGACCTCGCGGGTTGAGGACAAATCCTTGATCTCGCGGATTTCAGGTCCGTCCGCAACCACGCGGATCTTGAAATGTGGTATCGGGTGGTCGAGGTGGATGTCCTCTGCTGGAAGGTCATAGATCTCGGATGCCCGGCAGCCGCAGATAGCCGCAATAATGGCGATATCGGACGCTTCTTGGTATAGGCCTTCCAAGATCTTGTCTTTGACCAGGCGATTTCTGATCCAGCTTTCGGGGAGGGCAAGCTTAGAACGCTCTTCATCGGCTGGATCGTAAGCCAATTTCCGCACGCTCATACCCTCGAAGGGGTTGAGCCGCTTGCTCACAGGCATGCGGATATCCTCGAAGTGGGCGTCGATCATCTGCCTGACGTAGCGGATCTGTTTGTTGGCGTAGTTCGGCGTGGCGTCCTCTCGCGCCCGCTTCTTCCAGAATTCCCAGTAGTCTGTAGCAACCTGCTCCGAGATCGACATGATCGTCCGCTCTCCGATCACCGCGGCGAAATCCTTTGCCGCGCGCAGGAAGTTCCCACACCACTCCCGGCGCTGCCTCGAATTCTTGGCCCGGATCTCTGCCTTCTTCAATTTCGGCATACGCTCGGCCATCTCGACCAACGTGTGGTCGGGAAGTTCGACCGCCCCGAGGGCTGCCGGCACGGCCGAGGAGGCAGGATCGAGATTGGCGATCTTTTCGATGCGTTCAAGCAACTGATCGACTTCGCCATTCAGCAGGTCAGTCATCGGACTGAATGTCATACCCCAAGAGCGCAGGAGTTCGGTTGATGATTCAAAGATCGCGCGAACATCGGCCTTTTCGGCAGCTCGTGCAGCATCCCACTCGAGCCGCAAGGCAAGACGGGCATTGGCACATTTGGCCTGTGCAACGATCGGGTCTCTCGTCTCGAGTGATCGAAAGACCTCTTTGCGCGGCTCGATGTCGGCATATGCAGCAGGGACACGGATTCGGATGTAATAGGATATTGCCTCGCAGCTTGAGGCCCGGCAGGTTGCTTGTCTTCGGCATCTGGACTGACCCACATAGTGCTCCACAAGGAAGCGTTTCTCAGGAACTCCGCCTTGGAGAGGGAGGAGCGGTTTGTTCCGAGAAATTGGGAACTTATGAGCCCGGACGGAAAAACCTTGCAGTCCAGATGCTTGCGTCTCCTGGGCACCATATATTCCCGAAAGCGTCATTCGTTCTTCCATTGTTTTTCCTTTGACCTCCTTATGGCCTGGTTTTGGAAGGGCACCGGAAGTCCGTGACCCATTCTTTGCCAATCCGGATACGATGCGATTACTATTCTGGGAATGGCGACGATTCTCAAAACGGCCCACGGATGGGAGGCGCAGGTTGCACGGCGCGTAGACGGCAAGACCGCCTCGCCATTCAGCGCGACCGCGCGGGCCATGAACTCGACGATGGTCCGACACTCGGCGCGAGCAGCACTGCCCGGCTCGAGATTCTGCCTCACGCTGTAAATCACGCCCTCGCGCACAGCCGGGAAAAAACGGAGGAGGATGCGGCAGACTCCGGCAAACGTTTCCTGGATGCCGCGGCGCGCTTGGCGAAATCATTCAAATTGGCCGCCGGTTCCGCAGAAGCCGCGGAACACGGCGAAGAGGTGGCGTTTTTCCTGGCCGTGCGATCGGCACTTCGGAAGATGGATATCGGCCGAGGCTCGCGCGGCGCCATGATCCCGATTTCGCAATCGAGCAGCTTCTGAATAGGGCCGTAGCATCGACGGAAGTGATCGACATCCTCGAGGCTTGTGGCTTTGAAAGGCCCGATATCAGCGTTCTATCAGAGGAATTTCTGATCGACATCCAGAACCTCGAACAGAAGAACCTCGCCGTCGAGGCGCTGAAGAAGCTGTTGAATGGTGAGATCAAGGCCCGGACACGGAGCAAGTGGTCCAAAATGAGAAGTTCTCTGAGCGCCTGAACAATGCCATTGCCAGATACCACAACCGCAGCGTCGACGCGCTTCAAGTTCTCTAGGAACTCATTGCGCTGGCGAAGGGTCTCCAAGCAGAACCCGCAGATGATCTGAGCGAGGCAGAGCGCAGCTTCTATGACGCGCTTGACCAGAATGAAAGCGCTGTAGAGGTCATGGGCAATGATGAGCTCCGCATCACTGCAACGGAGCTGGTGAAATCGGTGCGCGAGAGTTCCGGTGTCGATTGGTGGCAGCGTGACGACGTGCGGGCGAAGATGCGTGTCGCAGTCAAACGCATTCTACGTCGCCATGGCTACCCACCGGATCTTCAGGCAGAGGCTGTGAAACTGATCATACGGCAAGCGGAGGCCTTGGCGAAAACGGTTTCATGACCGTCAGCCAAGGCCAGGCCCGTGGGACACCTTCCCCTTTATTCCTTAAGTTTTTCAGGCTGGTGGCAATCCCGTACGGGCTGCCACCGGCACTCCAAACCTTCGTCTGCGCTGGCTGAGCTGCCTCGCTCAGGATTCGCGCGAGGTCGTCGTTCAAGTCCGCCTGGGCAGCAATCTGTCGCGCGAGTTCAAGAATGATCGGCATGAACTTCTCCCGGTCTTCTCTTGCTTGCACCACGCGCACCGTCACTCGTCGTGCGGCCATCAGCCTTGCTAATGTCTTCTTTATCTGCTCCGTCCTCCAAATTGGATCGGAGGCGAGATCGGTCTGATGACTTCAGCACGGAAATCGGTGGGATTCCCACCTAGCGCCATCGTAATTCATACCACTTTTCATACTACACAAGAAAAGCATACAAGCATAAACGAAGGCAATCCAATGCAATCGGCAGAATGCACGAAACCCATGAAAACCAACAAAAAGGCCGCCCAAGGCGACCTAAACGAATTCATCAAAAAGGGGTAATGGCGGACAGACAGGGATTCGAACCCTGGAGACGGTCTCCCGCCTACACGCTTTCCAGGCGTGCGCCTTCGACCACTCGGCCACCTGTCCGTTGGGGCGGGTTATACCGATGCGACGGCGAAGCGCAAGGGCCTTGCGCGGCCTTTGTCACCCTTCAAGATGCACAGTCACGCGCCTGTTGCGGCGGCCCTTTTTTTCCACCTTGCCCAAACGCACGGGTCCGATCTCCGCCGTGCGCCGCACATGTGTGCCGCCACAGGGCTGTAGGTCCACCTGCTCCGTCGTTCCGCCGATCCGTATAAGGCGCACCCGTCCCGAACCGCGCGGCGGTTGAACGGACATCGTCTTGACCAGATCGGGGTTGGCATCCAGCTCCGCCTCGCTAATCCAGTCCTCGGTCACTTCGTGATCCGCGGCGATCAGCGCGTTCAGGCTGTCCTGCAAGGCCTGCTTGTCCTCGGGCGCGTCCGGCATGTCGAAGTCGAGCCGCCCTTTCTCCGTTCCGATACTGCCGCCGCTCACCGGCAAGGGAATCACGACGGACAGCAGATGCAGTGCCGTGTGGACCCGCATGTGGGCATAGCGCCGCTGCCAGTCCAGCGATTGCAGCACCGTCGCGCCGACCGGCGGGATTGTGGCCCCCGCATCAGGGATCAGAAGGATAACGTCCCCCTCCCCCTTGCTCGCGGTCGTGATGGGCGTGCTGCCGCCATCCCACTCCAGAACACCCCCGTCGCCGGGTTGCCCGCCCCCGGTCGGATAGAAGATCGAGCGGTCCAGTACGATCCCGTCATCACTTGCCGACACGACCCGGCCCTCGGCTTCGCGCAAATAGGCGTCGGCGCGGAAGAGAGGCTCGGTCACGTCACATCCTCGAACACCTCGGGAATGTCATCACGGCTTTCGACCAGCCAATGCGGCACCGGCAGCTCCTTGGAGCGCAGGAATTCCGGGTTGTAGAGCTTGGAGCCGTAGCGTGTGCCGTAATCGCACAGGATGGTCACGATGGTATGACCCGGCCCCATCTCACGCGCCATGCGCATCGCGCCCGCCACGTTCACGCCGGATGAACCGCCCAGGCACAGGCCCTCATGCTCCAACAGATCGAACGCGATGGGCACGGCCTCGCTGTCGGGAATGTTGAAAGCCATGTCCGGGGTGAAGCCTTCGAGGTTGGCGGTGATGCGCCCCTGGCCGATCCCCTCGGTTATGGACGAACCGGAGGAAGCCAGTTCACCATGCGCGTAATATTCAAACAGGGCAGAGCCGTCCGGATCCGCGATGGCGATCTTCACGCCCTTGGGCTGCAACGCCATGCCGACACCGGCCAGCGTGCCGCCCGACCCGACGGAGCATACGAAGCCGTTCACCTTGCTATCGGTCTGCTCCCAGATCTCGGGACCGGTGGTTTCCAGATGCGCCTGACGGTTGGCGGTGTTGTCGAACTGGTTGGCCCAGATTGCGCCGTTCGGCTCGGTCTTGGCCAGCGCCTCGGCCAGACGCTGGGAATAGCGCACGTAGTTGTTGGGATTTTTGTAGGGCACGGCAGGCACCTCGACCAGCTCCGCGCCGGCCAGCCGCAGCATGTCCTTTTTTTCCTGACTCTGCGTTTCGGGAATCACGATGACCGAGCGGAACCCCATCGCCGCGCCCACCAGACTCAACCCGATGCCGGTATTGCCCGCCGTCCCCTCGACAATGGTGCCGCCGGGCCGCAGATCGCCGCGCGCGACCGCGTCGCGGATCATATAGAGCGCGGGCCGGTCCTTGACCGACTGGCCGGGGTTGAGGAACTCGGCCTTGCCCCAAATCTCGCATCCGGTGGCCTCGCTGGCCTGACGCAGCCGGATCAGCGGCGTGTTTCCGATGCTCTCCGGCAGGTTTTCGTACACGTTGCGCATGGCAGGCTCCCCGATCTTTGCCCTCAGAACCTAGAGCCTCCTCGCCCGACCATCAAGCGCACCGGGCCTTTCACTTTCGCCAAATATCCCCGCCGGAGGCCCCACCTCACCCCCAGGCGGACCGCAAACGATCATGATGGATCAGCAGATGCTGGATCAGAACGATCAGCGGCCCGTTCTCAACCTCGCCCGAGGTCAGCGCATCGCGCAGATCCGCGACATCCAGCAGGACCGAGCGAATATCCTCATGCTCCGTGTCCAGCCCGTGCACGCCGCCCGCCTGCGACAGATCAGCCTCGGCTATATAGCAGCTCATCTGCTCGGTCAGGCAGCCGGGGCTGGAATAGAAGGGCGGCAGCGCGTCCATGCGTCCGATGGTCAGGCCGGCTTCCTCCACCGCCTCGCGCCGTGCGGTCTGCTCGGCGGTTTCGATGGTGTCGATGCGTCCGGCAATCGGCTCCAGCAACCATGGCACCTGCGCGCCTCGGGCCAGGGGCGCGGGGCGGAACTGCTCGATCATCAGCACCCGATCCGTGCGCGGGTCCCATGGCAGCACGGCAACCGCATCGCCGCTGGCGAAAACCGCCCGATCCATCGGCCCCTGCATTTGACCGGCAAAGGTCCGGTGGCTCAACCGCAGATCCTCGACAGCGAAATAATCCACATAGGGTCTTTCGATCCGCTTGACCTCCACATCCGCACGGCTCAATCCGCTGCGGTGGATCACGGCGGGGCGTTCCGCGCGGGCGCGTGCACGGGCATAGGCGCGAAAGCGGATGCCGGGCCAAATACGGTCCACGTCCTTATCCGGCACCTGCCCGTACAGCGCCATCAGCTCACGCGCGCATTCGACGAAGGCGGCCTGCTGCTTTCGCGCCCATCCTTCGAAATCCCACGATCCGCCGATTTTCAGATGATCGCCCCGCACGAAAAAGACCTCCGCCTCGCGCAGTCCGTCTGCCGTGTGCACGGTGCGGGTTTCCAGCGCATAGTCGAACTCGTCCTCGAAATAGCGCAACCGCTCGACCGCGCCCTGCGGCAGGTTCGCGGCCAGCACACCCCGCGCCATCGCCCCCTGGCGCGCCACGATAACCGGATAATCCTCGCCCAGAACCTCCACCACCGCGTGATCGGGCAGCGTCGCCTCACTCGCGTCGATGACCTCCGCGTATGGTCCCATCACAGTGTCGAACGTTTCGGCATCGCGCAGCGTGCCGTAGAAAAACAGGTGGCGGGTCATGGCGGGCGCTCCTCGTTCGGTTCGACCCCGCGATAGCCCAGACAAAAAACTTTGTCGAAACGTTATTGTGGTTGATCCACCCGCCTAGGGACGACGTAAAAGAGGGTAAAGGAAACGACCGGAATGTGCGCATAATGACCAGCCACCTGCCCTCTGACGCCATGCTCGCCGCCTTCGCGTCCGGCACCGCGACGCCGGGCGTGGATTTGCTGATGCGAAGCCATCTGGCCATCGCGCCGCATTGCGCGGAGCGGCTCCACCTGATGCAGGATGTCGGGGGTGCCTTGCTGCACGACGCGCCCGCCGTGCCCCTCGCCAAGGACGCGCTGAACCGCACGCTGACCCGCCTCGACACGCTGGAAGGCGACCCGCCCGAGGATCCCGCCCCCGAACCGCTGGGCATCCTGCCTGCGCCCCTGGCCGCCGTTCTGGGGCGACCGGTGGACGATCTGCACTGGCAGTTCCGTCTGCCCGGCCTGCACGAATACGTTCTCGAAGGCTATTCCGAGGGGGAGGACGTTTCCCTGCTGCGCGCGCGGCCGGGCGCGGGGATGCTGCAACACACTCATCATGGTGAGGAAGCGACCCTGATCCTGTCAGGTGAAATGACCGACGGCGACACCGTGCTGCGGCGCGGCGACATCGCGGAGGCGGACGGCGATCATGACCACCGCCCCCGAATTACGGGAGACGAAATATGTTACTGCCTGATCGTGATGTCGGGAAAGATGCGCTTCACCGGCCCGTTCTCCCGTGCGCTGAACCTGTTCACATGATCCTGTCGCGCCGCACGCTCATCTCCATTGGTGTTGCCGCTCTGGCCATGCCATCCGTTGCGCGGGCGCAGACCTCATCGCGCCGCTATCGTCTGGATCGTGCGGGCAGCGAGATTGGAACCCACGACATCAGTATCGGCCGCTCCGGCGATACGCTGACGGTGGATGTCAGCATCGCAATCGCGGTGCGAGTTCTGGGCCTTGTCGCCTATCGCTATGAGATGACGAGCCGCGAAATCTGGCAAAACGGCATGTTACGAAGCATTCGGTCGCGCAGTGACAATAATGGGGATGCGACCTTCGTGAACGCCGATCGGTCCGGGTCTGTGATCCGCATAAACGGCTCCGCATTTTCGGGCACTGCGGATGCGGATGTGGGCACGACGAGCTATTGGAACCCGGCCATTCTGGATCGCCCCGTCTGGATCAGCACGCAGGGCGGCACACCGCTCGACATTCGCGCCACCCGGACGGGCACGGCCAGTTACCCGGTATCGGGCGGCACCGTGGCGACGACGGCCTATGCGCTGGGGGCGGAGCTTCCCGCCACGGTCCACTACACCGCATCAGGGGAATGGGCCGGCAGCACGTTTGACGCCCGCGGATCGCAGGTCACCTATATTGCCGACAGTCTCAGCCCTGCCTTTGCCGCAATCTGGAGTGAATCATGAGTGTGTTTTCCAAGGTCATGACCCCCGATGACGGTGTCGCATGGGTGACGGGTGCGTCGGGCGGCATCGGGCGCGCGACGGTGTTGAAACTGGCGCAGGCTGGCTGGACGATCCATGCCACCGCGCGGGGCGAGGACGACCTGAACGCCCTGGCGGCGGAGGGTCCGGCAGGCCGTATCATCCCCACCCCCGGCGACGTTACCGATGCCGAGCAGATGGCGCAGATCGTGGGGCGAATCACGGCGGAGCGTCCCCTCGCGATCGCCTTGCTGAACGCTGGGGTCTACACGCCGATGCGGGCCAATGATTTCGATGCAGCCACCGCTGCGAAAATGTGGCGCGTCAATCTGGAGGGCGTCTCCAACTGTACCGATCCGGTGTTGAAGACGATGATCGCTCAGGGGACCGGGCATCTGGCCGTAACCGCCTCCGTTGCAGGCTATCGCGGGCTGCCGGACGCAGCGGTCTATTCCGGCACCAAGGCCGCGCTGATCGCCTATTGCGAGGCGCTGGCCATGGACCTCGAAGATCTCGGCGTGCGGATTTCCGTCATCAACCCCGGCTTCGTCGATACAGAGGCGACCGCCGTCAATGAATTCGACATGCCGTTCCTGATGCAACCGCAGGACGCGGCGGCGCGGATCGTCGCGGGCCTGGGCAAGCCGGGATTTGAAATCGCATTTCCCACCCGGTTCGAGATATTGCTCAAGACCTTCGGCCTGTTGCCCAACCGCGCCTATATCGCCGCCGTGCGAAAGGCAACGGGCTGGAACGGCAAGGATCGGCGCAAGAGCTAACCCTCGATCCGCGCCCGGTTGGACGTCGCAACCTCACGCCCCAGCG
>Ga0209345_10001629_pt1 | contig 26462 bp, 24 predicted proteins | sample Cruoilmetagenom7_FD_187294 | JGI IMG/M metagenome (GOLD analysis project Ga0209345, IMG submission 187294) | Oil polluted marine microbial communities from Coal Oil Point, Santa Barbara, California, USA - Sample 7 (SPAdes) (version 2) | ecosystem: Environmental > Aquatic > Marine > Oil seeps ...
TCTTGCAATAATGAAGTCTGCCCAACCATAGGCTCCACTCATATCTGTTATAAATTCTGTGATATTTAAATTGTCGTTCAATGTATATTTTTGTTTAGTTTTTTCTATGTTATTTCTGCCACATTGATGACGTACTTTGATTTTGTTCGATTCAATATGTGGGTTAAGCAACTCAGGAATTCTAGTATTAAGGCTATTTGCACCAAGTGAACCGCCAATGATTAATAGATTAACAACGTCGCTATTATTCTCTATTTTAATTATATTTTCGATTCCTGCTCTTACTGGATTTCCCACCCATTCAGAACCGTATATTCCATTTAAGTTAAATCCCGTAAGAACTCTTTTAGCCCACTTAGACAGGTATTTATTTGTCATGCCAAATTTTGTGTTTTGTTCGTGTACCAGAAGTGGAATGCGTTTGATTTTAGCCGCTAAGCCTCCAGGTCCTGCTGCATAGCCACCCATACTAATCACGGCATTGACTTTTTCTTGCTTAAAGTATTTTGCAGCTGCGCGTGTTGCATTGAATAACTTAAACGGCATTGCCAATAAACCTTTTAAACCCTTTCCTCTTAAACCTTTGATTGCTAAAAGCTTGATTGGAATATTGTGCTCTTTAACTAATCTTTCTTCCATTCCACCAATGGCTCCCAGCCAAACGACTTCAATATCCCTTTTTAACAGTTCTGTTGCTACGGCTAAACCTGGAAAGATATGTCCGCCAGTTCCACCTGCCATTATTGCTATTTTCATACAAGCGCCTCATTATCGTGACGTATGGCTTTCATGTTATGTTTTCTGTTTTCATAAGAAACACGCATAACAATCGCTAGGCTTAATAAATTCATCATGATGGCTGAACCACCAGAACTAATAAATGGCAAAGTTAATCCCTTTGTTGGTAACAACCCTAAGTTAACACCCATGCTCAAAAAAGCTTGTAAAGCAATCCATACGCCAATTCCAGAGCAAGCAAATGAAGCAAACTCTTTACCATTTTTCAAGGCGGTTTTTGCAATGTTGAAAATTCTTGATATCAAAGTAACATAAAGCATGATTAATATTAATACGCCTATGAATCCAAGTTCTTCAGCGTAGACTGAAAAAATGAAATCTGTATGTGCTTCTGGTAAGTAGAATAATTTTTGTACACTTCCCCCAACACCGACTCCTGAAACATTGCCGCTACCTATTGCGATTAAGGCTTGTACCAGTTGGAATCCCCCGTCAAAAGGGTCTGCCCATGGGTTTTGAAAGCTTATTAGCCTCTGAATTCTGTAGGGTTCGGCATACGCTAATATGACCATTGATGAAGCAGAAGCAAGCCCTAGTATAGTTAAATCTCTGTATCTAGCACCAGCTATATAAATCATAAATAATGTAATGGTTAATAATAATACAGCAGAGCCAAAATCAGGTTGAAGCAGTAATAATCCAGCTAATAAGACAGCTGTTAATAAGGGCTTAATCACGCCAAAAAATTTATGTTGTAAACCTTCTTTGTGCCTAACAATATAACCAGCTAAATATACAATCATGGCTAATTTAACAGCTTCTACAACTTGAAAACGTGCTATGCCAAGATTAATCCAGCGTCTAGCCCCATTGATTTTTACACCTATTCCAGGAAATAGAACTAAGATTAATAAAATAATGGCAACAACTATCAATACACGACTTAATTGTTCCATCCAATCGGTCTTCATTGAAAGTATTATCATGCTTAAAAATGTGCCTAAACCGATATAAAGAATGTGTTTTTTCAAATAATAAAAAGCATCATGATTGTATTTTTCAGCTATAGCAAACGATGAAGAGGCAACCATAATTACGCCAATTCCAATAAGGCTTAAAGCTGATAACATCAACCAAAAATCTACACCCACAGCTAGATAGCTAGTTGACGACATTTTGTTTGCTTGTTTAGATGAAGATATCATTATTTTACTATTATCTAACCTTTAGCGTTGCTAAACCAATTAATACCATAATCAAAGCCATAATCCAAAAGCGAACAACGACTTTTGGCTCAGGCCAACCTTTTAATTCAAAATGGTGATGAATAGGAGCCATTTTGAAAATTCTTTTTCCACGTAACTTAAATGAACCAACTTGCAAGATTACCGATACTGTTTCCATAACAAAAACACCACTCATAATAAAGAATACGAATTCTTGTCTAGTAATAATAGCAACAATACCTAATGCAGCACCTAATGATAATGCACCAACATCGCCCATAAATAGCTCAGCTGGGTAGGCGTTAAACCATAAGAATCCTAAACCTGAACCGACTATGGCAGCACAAAAAATTGATAATTCACCAGCATTTTGAATAAATGGAATGAATAAATAACCAGAAAAAACAGCATGCCCTGATAAGTAGGCAATTACACCTAAAGCAGCAGCAACTAGAATAACAGGCATAATTGCCAATCCATCAAGGCCGTCAGTTAAGTTAACTGCATTTGATGATCCAACCATAACAAAATACCCTAATGGGATAACTAATAAGCCCAAAGGCCAATCTAAATCTTTAACAAAAGGAATAACCATTTGTGTTGTTAAGCTTTCATCACCAAAATAAAATAGGTATAAAACAGCAGTAATCCCGAATAATGACTGTAATAAATATTTCCAACGTGCAGCCAGGCCTGCAGAATCCTTTAAAATCAGTTTACGGTAATCATCCAACCAGCCAATAAGTCCAAAGCCAAATAAAACATACATGCAAACCCAAATATAATTTACTGAAAGGTCAGACCATAAAAGACAAGCGATTAAAATAGAAAAAATAATTAATGCTCCGCCCATGGTTGGTGTCCCGCGTTTAGAATAATGTGATTCAGGTCCTAAGTCTCTGACTTGTTGACCAATTTGTTTTTCTTGTAATTTTCTAATGAAGGCAGGGCCAAGAAATACAGATAACATTAATGCAGTTAGTGCAGCCATAATTGCTCTAAATGTCTGATATGAAAATAAGTTTAACCAGTTGTGGTTTTCTTGAAAATATTGGGTCAACCATAAAATCATGCAACTTTCTCCTGGTTTTTCAGTTCATCAATTAAGTCTTCTAAATGCATGCTTCTAGATCCTTTAACTAAGATTGTTCCAAATTGGCTCCAGTTATCTAACAATTTATTTTTCAATGCATTAATGTTATCGAAATGTTTAGGGTGTTTTGAAAAGGCTAAACTTGTTTGCATAGAATCAACACCAATTGTTAATAAGTTTGTAATGTTTTTTTCACAAGCATAAAGGCCAATTTCTTTATGTGAAGCTTCAGATATTTCACCGAGCTCAGCCATATCTCCTAAAATCAAAGTAGTTGGGCTGTTGTATTCGCTTAATACGTCAATTGCTGCTTTAACAGACTGAGGATTAGCGTTATAGCTATCGTTAATAACAATATTGTCATTTATTTTCCCAAGGTTTTCCAATCTACCTGCTTCAGGTGTGAACTGTTCTAATCCAGTAGTAATATCCTCTACTGAAATACCGCAAGTTTTGGCAATAGCTGTAGCACAAGCAGCATTGACTTGATTGTGTTTGCCTGCGACTGGTAGGTGAATGTGTTGAATTGAATCAATAGAAACATCCGCATTTTGCTTGGTGCCGAAACTGATGACATTACTAATAGTTTTTTCTCTCCAAATAGCAAAGTTTTCATCGTCTATTGGTAATACGGCAAAGTCATCTTTTCCTAAGGTAGAAATAATTTGCCCTTTTTCGCTGACTATGTTTTCAAATGACTCGAATCTTCCAATGTGTGCAGCTGAAGCATTGGTTAGTACCGCTGTATGAATGTCAACCAATGAAACAAGCCACGAAATATCTCCTAATTTAGCAGCACCCATTTCTATCACTGCAAATTTATCTTGAATATCTATATTGCATAAAGTTAATGGAACGCCAATTTCATTATTAAGATTGCCTTTGGTTGCCGAACATGGATTAGATACTGATAAAATTGAATGAACCATGTTTTTAACAGTGGTTTTTCCATTGGAGCCGGTAATTGCAATGATTTTAGTACGACATTGTTTAGCCCAGTTTTTTGATAATGTAGAAAGGGCCTTTATCGAGTTTTTACAAATGATTTGAGGGCTATTGATGTCCATAGAGTGGCTAACTAATACTGCTGCTGCCCCATTATCAATTGCTTGCTGACAGAAATCTTCGCCATTAAAATTTTCACCAGATAAAGCAACAAATAATTTCCCGGTACAATCTGTACGAGAATCAGTTGCCACACCGCGAAATTGTATGGGTTTACCTATTAGTGTACCACCTGTTATTGTCGTTGCTTGGTGGAGATTCATGTTTATCATGCACACTTCCCCTGGCGAATAGCTAACAATTCTGTAGCAATGTTCTTATCATCAAAAGTGTGATATTGGCCTTTAATTAACTGGTAAGGTTCATGTCCTTTTCCTGCAATTAAAATTAAATCATCATTTTTTGCATTGTTGATAGCATAAGCTATGGCTTCTTTGCGATCATGAATGACTGTTGGTTCAGAGTTCATCCCCATCAATATGTCTTGCATGATTTGCTGACTATCTTCAAAACGAGGATTGTCATCAGTAACAATAACAACATCTGCTATCGTTTCGGCGATATGTCCCATTTGAGGCCTCTTGCCTTTGTCTCGATTACCGCCACAACCAAATATACACCAAATCTTTCTGGCATTATGCTCTTTTAATGCTTTTAACACTTGCTCTAAAGCATCTGGTGTGTGGGCATAATCAATAATGATTAGAGGGCTTCTTACTTGCATTTCTACGCGATTCATCCTTCCTGGAACAGGCTCTAGTTGAGGTATGATTTTTAAGATTTCATCAATGGCGAATTTTTCTTCTATTAAAGTTGCAAGTACTAGCATTAAATTATCAACATTAAATTTTCCTAATAATGACGTGTTCAATTGATAAGATTTGTTTTGCCAATTTATTTCAAAATTAATGCCTTTTGGCGTAAGTTCTATATTGTGTGCGTTTAAATCTGCTTCTATAGTATCAATGCCATAGGTTAGGCATGAATTTGATATATCATCAACCCATTTTTTACCAAAGCTGTCATCAAGATTTAGTATTGTGAAATCTTGTTCAAAATCAGTAAATAATTGTTTTTTAGCATCTGAATATTTTTCCATTGTTTCATGGAAATCCAGGTGATCTCTACTAATGTTTGTGAATCCAGCGCCTTTAAATGTGATGTTGTTGATTCGCCCTAAACTTATGCCATGTGATGAAACTTCTATTGCTACATGTGATATTCCAGAGGATTCAAAACCAGCAAGAATTTTCTGTAATTCTAATGCTGTAGGTGTTGTATTTTTTAGTTCATGAATTTGTTGCAGAGTTCCATAGCCTAATGTACCGATGTAGGCACCTTTTATGCCTAATTTTTCCCAAGCCTGTAAAAGCAACCATGCACACGATGTTTTTCCATTTGTACCTGTGATACCAATGACATCAAGTTTCTTAGATGGGTTTTGATAAAAACTTGAAGATAGAGTGCCTAATTTCCCTGATAAATTTTCTATCTCTATAACAGGAATAGTCAATGGTTGTTGACGCCCTTTGGGTTTGGCTTTTCCTTTTGAAATCGATTCAGCTAATATGGCACATGCACCACCACGTTGTACTTGATAAGCAAAATCTATACCATGATTGTCATAACCACTTAATGCAATAAACAAATCTCCAGAATTTATTTTGCGGCTATCTAAACATAACCCAGTTACATCGATATCTAAATTTTCAGAGTTGATATCTAGCCAACTAAGAACTTTGCTTAAATCAATTTTCATGAGCTAGCTCCGTTATAGTTGTTGATGTTTTTTCTGGCGAGATATTTAATATTCTCAAACTGTTTTGCATGACATCTTTGAACACTGGCGCCGCAACAGCACCACCGCCATATTCTTCCCCAGCTGGATCGGTAATACTTATAGCGACAACTAACTTTGGGTTTTTTGCTGGAGCATACCCTACAAAGCTTGCGATGTAATTATCAGAATACCCACCTTTAGCTGCCATTTTAGCAGTTCCTGTTTTACCTGCAATTTGATACCCTTCAATAACTGCTTGTTTTCCTGTGTTATCTTCTCTAACAACATTAATTAACATATTGTTGATTGTATTGGCTATTTTTGGATCAATTAACGCCTTATCTTCGTTGACAAATCCTTTAATAAAAGTTGGTGTTCTCCAGCGCCCGTCGTTTGCAATTGCCGCATAAGCAGAGGCTAGTTGCAAAGTAGTGACTTGCAACCCATAGCCATAGGCAATATTAGCTTGGCGTGAACGGCTCCATTTAGTGTGGTCGGGTAAGTGACCAGATGATTCGCCCATAATTCCGCTGTTTGTACTTGAACCTAACCCAAATAAATTTAATGTATCCCATAAATGGTTTTTACTTAAGCTTAATGCAATTTTTGCAGATCCAATATTGCTTGATTTAGTAAGAATTGTTTCTAAATTAATTTTCCCATAGTTTCTCGCATCGTGTATCGGAAACCCGTCAACTTCAAATATACCAGGGGAGGTATCTATGATGCTATTTTTATCATATTCACCACTTAACATACCAGCAATTACTGTAAATGGCTTTATCACAGAACCTGGCTCGTAAATATCTTGCAAGGCCCGATTTCTCATGCCTGCTATAGATTCGTCAGTTTTGTTATTTGGGTTATAAGAAGGTTGAGAGACCATAGCCAATATTTCACCTGTAGTGACATCCAATATAATAGCAGCCCCTTTCTTCGCTTTGTGTTTATACACGGCTTTTTTCAAGGTCTTATAGGCAATATATTGCAATCGGCGATCAATACTTAGGTCAATATCTTTGCCAGGTTCTGCGGCAATAACTTCTTTAATGTCTTTAATAACATGACCAAATCTGTCTTGCATAACTTGTTTGCGACCTGCCGTGCCAGCAAGCCATTTGTCGTAGGTGTTTTCAATGCCTTCCTTGCCAACATCATCAGCATCTGTAAAGCCTATAAGTTGAGAAATAATTTCACCAGCTGGATAATACCTTTTAAACTCATTTCTAAATTCAACACCTTTAATGTTTAATGCTTTAACTGTATCCGCATCATAAGGTGGAATTCTTCTTTTTATATAAATGAATTTCTTATGTTTTTTGTTTAGCACCAATTCTTTTAATTTTTGAGAATCTAAATCCAAGGCTTCTGAAAGCTGATCTATTCTTGAAATTTGATCGATCAAAACAGCTGGCTGAATACCTATTGAAACCATTGGAGTACTAATGGCTAATGGCTCGCCATTACGATCAAATATCGTGCCTCTTGGAACATCTAAGTCAACTTCACGGATTTGACGCATATCGCCTTGTTTGGAATAAAATTCCCTACCTTTTACTTGAATAGCGAAAGCACGTACGACTATTACAGAAAAGCACAATAAAAGAAAAGCAATAACAATTGACATACGCATGTTAATATTCGTTTCCTCCTTTTTTTTAATTTTAGTTGTCTTTTTTATCATCTTTTTATGCTTATAATATGTTCGCTATCAGGCAAAATCATTCCCAGCTTGCCTTTTGTTTCCTGTTCAACTCGACTGTTGTTGACTAAGGTAGAATGTTGAATCTGTAATCTACCCCAGTCGGCATCTAAATTTTGTTTATTTTCTAATAAGGCTTGTAATTCTATAAATTTATTTCGGGTTTTATGTTGCAAATAAATATAATCAACAACAATCACTAAATTAACTAATGTTAAGGTTAATGTAAGTATCAAATTTTTAAATTTCATAACTTTTCAGCAATTCGCATGATTGCACTTCTTGCTCTTGGATTGTTTTTTAGCTCTAAGGCTGATGCTTTAATTGGTTTACCTATGATTTTCAACGTGGCTGAATCTGTAGGTGCAATTGGCATTCTTTTATCAAACTTCCCCTGGCTTGACTGTTTTTTTAAAAATCGCTTAACTATCCTATCTTCAAGTGAATGAAAGCTAATAACTACTAGCCGTCCACCTTTTTTCAGGCAATTGATAGCAGCAGGTAATACGTTTTCTACTTGTTCCAATTCTCGATTCAAATGAATTCTTATTGCTTGAAAAGATCGGGTTGCTGGATGTTTCTTGCTGTATTTATTAATCTTTTCAATAATGCCAACCAACTCATTGGTGGTTTCTAATGGTTTTACTTCTTCACGGTAAATAACAATTTCTTTAGCAATTTTCGTGGCATTTTTTTCTTCACCATAACGCCAAAGCACTTTAGATATTTCTTTCCAGTCAGCTCTATTTAACCAGTCTGCAGCTGTCTCACCACTACTGGCATCCATTCTCATATCTAATGGTCCGTCCTTGTTGAAACTAAATCCGCGTTCTGCTTGATCAATCTGGGGAGAAGAAATACCTAAATCAAATAATATACCATCAACTTTATTTTCAAAGTGTATGCCTATCATTTTCTCTAGTTCTTCAAAAGCCCCGTGTTCGATTAGTAGGTTGTTGTATGTTTTAGCTAAAGACTCGGCTACTTCAATGGCATCAGTATCTCTATCTATAACTAACAACCTTCCTTTATCCTCACACTTAAACTGGTTCAATATGTTTTTACTGTGTCCACCTCTGCCAAATGTAGCATCTACATAATTGCCATTGGGCATAATATTCAGTGCTGTAACCGCTTCATTTAATAAGACGGTTTCATGTATTCCGTTCATGATCTTAAAGTACCAGTGTCTTCATAGCATCAGATACGTCTTGACTAAGATCTAGTACTTGATGTCTTTGTTTCATTAATGCTTCTTCATTCCAAATTTCAAATTTGTCACCCATTCCCAAAAGAATGATTTTTTTATCCATTGAAGCGACTTGTCTCATATTGATAGGCAGTTGCACTCTTGAGCCTTTGTCTGGTTCAGTAAAAAAGGCACTACCAATGATTTTTTGTTGTAAATTCCTATGACTTGGATCAAAAGTGCTTAATGGCTTGACATCATCATGTACTCTCTGCCATTCTTGCTTTGGATATAACCATAAAGAAGAAAGTTCAAAAGGGTTGTAGGTAATGACAATTTCATTTTTACAGGTGTTAGCAAGCAATTCACGGTATTTAACCGGAATTGTCAGACGGCCTTTGGCGTCTAAATTGATTGCTGATTCCCCAAAAAACATTTTTTATTACCTAAAATTCCACTTAATTGCACTTTATACCACTTAATTGCACTTTACTGTTCTTTTGAGTGACTGTCAACAGCTGTTTAAAAAAAAGTCAATGAAATCAATGACTTGATTAATGCTCTTTATTAGGAGTTCGTTGTAACTCTTTGAATAATAATGAAATTGTGTATTTTTGATAATTTTGTGTTTTCTAATCCTTACAAAACAGTAATTTTTGTAAGGTTTCAACAACTTTTAAAGGTGCTAATATGAGAAGTAAAAATTTGATTTGTAATAAAAGGAAGTCCATTATTTGTTTGTTTGTTATATTAACTTCTATAAATTTAAATGCTCAAGAGGGTGGACAGTTGAATATTGAAGAATTAACAATTCAAGAGATGCAAAATTTAATGCAGGCAGGTCAAGTAACTTCAGAGCAACTTGTGAAAACTTATTTGCAAAGAATTAAAGAGCTTGATGGTAAGTTAAATGCGATAATTGAACTTAACCCAGAAGCTTTACAAGTAGCTCGAGCCATGGATAAAGAGCGTGAAAATGGTAAAGTAAGATCATTGATGCATGGCATTCCGTTTGTTATAAAAGATAATATTGAAACAGCAGATAAAATGCATACAACCGCAGGTTCTTTTGCTCTGTTAGAAATGAATAAACCGAAAAAAGATGCATTTATAATAAGCCAACTACGTGCATCAGGTGCTATTTTACTAGCAAAAACAAACCTGAGTGAATGGGCTAATTTTCGTTCTACAAATTCCTCAAGTGGTTGGTCAGGTAGAGGAGGGCAAACCCACAATCCCTATATATTAGATAGAAGCCCTTGTGGTTCTTCATCTGGTTCTGGAGTTGCTGTTTCTGCTAATTTAACGGCTGTTGCTATTGGTACAGAGACTGATGGTTCAATTGTTTGCCCGGCATCATTAAATGGTATAGTTGGTATAAAACCAACATTAGGTTTGCTTTCAAGATCGGGAATTATTCCTTTGGCACACTCACAAGATACAGCAGACCCCATGGCAAGAACTGTAACAGATGCTGCAATTATGTTACAAGAAATGGTAGCGCGAGACAGAAATGATTTAATAAGTCTTACCAAAAATAAAACCATAAATTTTGAAATTGATTATACAAAGTCATTAGTGAAAAATGGTTTGAAGGGCATGAAAATTGGAGTTGCGAAACAGTACTTTGGTGAAAGCCAAGCGATTGCTGAAGTAATGAATAAGAGCTTGGCTACCATGAAGGCAAATGGTGCAATCTTGATTGATGTTGAATTACCTGAGTATAAGAATTATGGAGATGCAGAATATGAAGTGTTGCTATATGAATTTAAAAGTGATCTCAATATATATTTAGCTGATCGTGGTGGCAAATATGATTCTTTAGAAAAACTCATACAGTTTAACCGTGATAACTCAGATAAACAAATGCCATATTTTAAACAAGAAATATTTGAAGAGGCTCAGTTAAAAACTGAATTGGATAAAAAGTCATACCTTAAAGCTTTAAGTAAAAGTAAAGAGGTGACTCGTAGAAAGGGAATAGATGTAATAATGGATAAGCACAATTTAGATGCGATTGTAGCTCCATCAAATATGCCAGCTTGGACAATTGATTTAATATATGGAGATAGCCCAAACAACTATATTTCAAGTTCTTCCCTAGCGGCAGTTTCTGGTTATCCAAATATCACAGTCCCTGCTGGTTTTATCAAGAAAATGCCAATCGGTATATCTTTCTTTGGGCGCGCTTATTCTGAGTCAACACTGATAAAAATAGCCTATGCATGGGAGCAAGTATCAAAGGCTAGGAAAAAGCCAGAGATGTTAGAAACTTATCATTGATAGCGTTTGTTACTTGGAACTAATTTGAATTTTGAGATAAATTATTAACAATGTCCAAAGTAGCTTTTGAGCGGTTTAATGTATAGAAGTGTAAACTAGGTGCGCCGCCTTCTATTAATTGTTCACATAATTTGGTGATGAATTCAGTGCCGTACTTCTGAATGGAGTTTCTATCATCGCCATAACTTTGTAATTTATACTTTAACCAGCGAGGCATTTCGGACCCACAAAATCCGCAGAAGCGGTTTATGTTGCTAAAATTAGTGATTGGCATGATGCCAGGAATTATGGGTATATCGATACCTTTTTTTTGACATTCATCTAGATAGGCAAAATAAGCATCGGCATTAAAGAAAAACTGAGTAATTGCCTGACTTGCACCGGCTTCTACTTTTTGTTTAAAGTGTTTTAGTTCAGATTCTTTATTATCAGATTCGGGGTGAATTTCAGGATAACAGCCAACAGTGATATCAAACTGGTCATTAAATTCTGTTTTTATAAACTCAACGAGCTCATTGGCATGACGAAAATATCCAACAGAACCCATGCCAGATGGAACATCTCCACGTAAGGCTAAGATATGTTGAATATCATTGTCTAAATATTTTTGTAATAACACTTTGATCGAATCTGGTGTGCCACCCATGCAAGATAGATGTGGAATAACTAAAGGAGTTTTGTGCTTTTTTAATTCTAAAACGGTTTCTGCTGTGGCTTCAACGGTTGATCCGCCTGCACCAAAGGTAACTGAGAAAAAATCTGGATCGAGTTTACGTAATTTTTCTTGCGTGTTTCGTAATATGATTTTTTGTTCGTCTGTACGCGCAGGGAAAAATTCAAAACTAAAATTCACTTTTTTCATGGTTTTTTCTCAATTTTTTATTTATCTGAATATATGTACAATCTAAATCCCCTCTCAAGAGGGGACCTGGATAGTATTTTATTAATGATTAGATTGCCTTAGAAATCCTTCAGTTTAAGGTTGAAAATGTGAGTTTATAAGCATAAATGACCATTTTCATAACGCAGAAATGAAGGATTTGAAAGGTGCTATAATATTAATAACGGTAGTGCTCAGGCTTATAAGGCCCTTCAGGCGTAACACCAATATAAGCAGCTTGTTTCTCAGTTAGTTTAGTTAACTTAACGCCAACTCTGTCTAAATGTAAACGGGCTACTTTTTCATCTAATCTCTTAGGTAATACATAAACTTCATTGTTGTATTTGTCGCCATCAACGAATAATTCGATTTGTGCTAAGACTTGATTAGTAAATGAATTTGACATAACAAAACTAGGGTGGCCTGTGCCACAACCTAAGTTAATTAGTCTGCCACGTGCCAATAAAATAATACGTTTTCCATCTTCAAAGATAACGTGATCTACTTGATCTTTAATATTGTCCCATTCACATTTTCCTTCTAATCCAGCTACATCAATTTCATTATCAAAATGACCAATATTACAAACAATTGTTTGGTTTTTCATTTTAGCCATGTGATCAAATGTCACGATATTGTAATTACCAGTTGCAGTGACAACGATATCTACTTGATCACATACATCATCAAGAGTCACAACGCGGTAACCCTCCATTGAAGCTTGTAATGCGCAAATTGGATCAACTTCTGTTACCAATACAGTTGCACCTAAGCCACGTAAAGATTGTGCACAACCTTTACCCACATCCCCAAAGCCGCAAACAACAGCCACTTTACCAGCAATCATGACATCCGTTGCACGTTTGATGCCATCAACCAAAGATTCTCTACAACCATAAAGATTATCGAATTTTGATTTAGTGACTGAGTCATTCACATTAATTGCAGGAAATGGAAGTTCATTCGCTTTAGCTAATTCATATAAACGGTGAACACCAGTAGTTGTTTCTTCTGTGACACCTTGAATTCCAGCTAAAGCTTTCGTGTACCAACCATTACTCGTTGGTAATCTTTTCTTGATTGAATTAAATAAACAAATTTCTTCTTCAGAACCTGGATTGTCTAATACTGATGCATCTTTTTCAGCTTTAGAACCTAACATCAATAGCATAGTAGCATCACCACCATCGTCTAATATCATGTTTGGAGTGCCACCATCTGACCACTCCATAATTCTATGTGTGTATTCCCAATATTCATCCAAAGTTTCACCTTTAACAGCAAACACAGGAATGCCTTGATCGGCAATGGCAGCAGCTGCGTGATCTTGCGTTGAATAAATATTACATGAAGCCCAACGAACATCTGCACCTAATGCACGTAATGTTTCAATTAAGATAGCTGTTTGAACAGTCATGTGTAATGAACCTGCAATGCGTGCGCCTTTAAGAGGTTGTGAGTCTTTGTATTCGTCACGAATTGTCATTAAACCGGGCATTTCAGTTTCTGCGATGCGGAATTCTTTGTATCCCCATTCAGCTAATTTAATGTCCTTAATAATATAATCGTTTGTATTTTCTAGTGTCATTTTTTATCTCTATAATTTTAATTGTTTTGGGTAGTTGAAATCAATCAATATAATTTAAAACGGTTGGCTAAAGCCAACTACCCAGTATGAGTTTTATTTTAAGTTAGCAGCGTCTCTTAAGATGTCGGCTTTGTCTGTTTTTTCCCAAGTAAAGTCAGCATCTTCTCTACCTAAATGTCCGTAAGCTGCTGTTTTTTGATAAATAGGACGAACCAAATCAAGTTCAGTAATAATGCCGTATGGCGTCAAATCAAAGTGTTCGGCAATCAATCTTTCAATATTAGCTTCAGGTATTTTGTTAGTGCCGAATGTTGTGACACTAATTGAAGTTGGTTTTGCTACACCAATGGCATAAGAAACTTGTACTTCACAACGATCAGCAAGACCGGCTGCAACAATGTTTTTTGCTACATAACGGGTAGCATAAGCAGCTGAACGATCAACTTTTGATGGGTCTTTTCCAGAAAATGCTCCGCCACCATGACGCGCCATTCCTCCGTATGTATCAACAATGATTTTTCGTCCAGTCAATCCACAATCACCAACAGGTCCACCGATAACAAATTTACCAGTTGGGTTGATGTGATATTGTGTGTTTGCATCCAGCCATTCATTTGGTAATACAGGTTTGATGATTTCTTCCATCACAGCTTCACGTAAGTCTTTTAATGACATGTCTTCATCATGCTGTGTTGATAAAACAACAGCATCAATCGCAACAGGCTTGTTGTTTTCATACCTAAAAGTAAGTTGGCTCTTAGCATCTGGGCGTAACCACGGCAATATTCCAGCTTTGCGTACTTCAGACTGTTTCTTAACTAACAAATGCGAATAAGTAATCGGAGCAGGCATGAGAACGCCAGTTTCATTGGATGCATAACCAAACATCAAGCCTTGATCCCCTGCACCTTGTTCTTTGGCTGTAGATCTATCAACGCCTTGGTTAATATCTACTGATTGTTTTCCGATTAATGACATCACTGCACAAGTATTACCATCAAATCCTACATTAGAGTTATTGTAGCCAGTATCTGTAATAACTTTACGTACAACATCATCTAAATCGACCCATGCTGAAGTGGTAATTTCGCCAGCAATAATAGCTGTGCCTGTTTTGACCATAGTCTCACAAGCAACACGTGCACTTTTGTCTTGCTCTAAAATGGCATCTAAAACCGCATCAGAAATTTGATCGGCTAATTTGTCTGGATGGCCTTCGGAAACTGATTCCGATGTAAAAAGATAGTTGCTCATGATTGATATATCTCTATATTTGAATAAAGAGATGTATTCTATCTGTAACTTATTAAAAAGTGTAATAAAATTCATAACTTTTACAATTTAGTGATAAATATTAGTGTAAACATGACGGAAACTAGATAAAATATTCCAATAATCTTATTAAAATATTAAATATGGCGTTTCTTAAAGGAATTGTTTTTTTAACGGTAGTAATAATCAATACAGTATTTTGGGTACCAATTTTATTGTTTTTTTCATTATTGAAATTTCTCCTTCCAATTTCTTCAGTTCAGAAACCACTGTCATTATTGTTGGTATGGATAGCCGATAATTGGGTGTGGATAAATTCATTTTCACATAATTTCTTACATGGGAATAAATTAGTCGTTTCGGGAGTTGAAGGTTTAGACCAAAATGATTGGTACTTGGTTGTTAGTAATCATTGCGCTGCAGCTGATATTCCAATATTACAACATATATTTCGCCACAAAATTCCTTTTTTAAAATTTTTCCTGAAAAAAGAATTAATCTATGTGCCTTTATTGGGTTTAGCATGGTGGGCACTAGATTTTCCTTTTATGCGCCGATTTTCGGCTGATTACCTAGCCAAAAATCCACACATGAAAGGTAAAGATTTGGAAGTCACTAAAAAGGCCTGTGAAAAATTTAAAGACTATCCGATATCAGTGATTAACTTTATTGAAGGTACTCGATTTACAAAAGCTAAGCACGCCAAACAACATTCAAAATATAAACATTTGCTCAAGCCTAAATCTGGTGGAATTGGATTTGTGCTGGGTTCTATGGGATATCAAATTACGTATTTAATTCAAGTGAGTATAAAATATTCTCCAAAAGCACCTTCTGCATGGGAATATATGTGCGGAAAGTATGATAAAGTAGAAGTTATAGTGAATAAAATTAAAATCCCTGAAAATTTAAAAAATAAAAACTATATAACCGACGCTGTTTTTAGAAAAGAGTTACAAGCTTGGTTAAACGAATTATGGTTAGAAGAAGATAGAAGGTTGTCGACATGAGTGAAGTATTATTTGATATTGTATTCAAAGGTAAATTTATTAGTCAAATTGATAAACCCAAAGCGGTTTTACATTTTTCGAAATTATTTAAAATGCCTGTTGAAAAAGCAGAGAAGTTTTTCGATGGGACTCCTCGGGCTTTAAAAAAATCTTTAAATTTAGAAAAAGCCAGCCATTTTCGTGCAGCCCTTAAAAAAGCAGGCTTGCGTGTATCAATGGTCAAACAAATTGTTGAAGAGCCTCAGCAACAAGAATCTATCACTATGGAAGAAGCTGGAGCAGTTATCGTCAATAAAGCTTTTATCCAACCCAAACACTTTGACACATCACAATTTCATTTAGATGAAGCTGGTGTTGAAATTGTTCACCGTGAGCCTATAGTACCAATAGAATTTGATTTGAACCAATTTCATATGGATGAAGTAGGTACGATATTTGCTGAAAAAATTGATGTTCCAGAACTGGATATTGATATATCGGAGTTAAGCCTCGATGAAGTGGGTGCAATATTTGCTGAGAAAAAGATAGTTGCCGAACCTGAATTGCACATAGAGTCCATCACAATGGAAGAAGTTGGGGCTACTATAGTTGAAAAAAAGAAAGTGCCAAAGCCTGATATTAATATTGATGATATAGAATTATTAGATTGATTTACTTTATCGAATGAAACGATTAATAATCCCTAATGGCAAAATATCAAAATTTTGCTAAAATACCCCCCATTAAAAAATACTGAGAAAATCAATGAGCGAAACAATTCACCATAAACTTATCATTATCGGATCTGGTCCTGCTGGTTATACAGCGGCAATTTATGCTGCACGCGCTAATTTAAACCCAGTAGTGATTACTGGTATTGAACAAGGTGGTCAATTAATGACGACCACCGAGGTTGAAAATTGGCCTGGAGATCCTGATGATATGCAGGGTCCAGATTTGATGGCGCGAATGTTGAAGCATGCCGAAAAGTTCGATACTCAAATGGTTTTCGATTATATCAATGAAGTAGAGCTACAACAGAAACCATATGTACTGAAAGGTGACTCAGCTACTTATACTTGTGATGCTTTGATTATTGCTACAGGTGCCAGTGCTAAATATTTAGGTTTGGAATCTGAAGAAGCCTTTAAAGGTAAAGGCGTTTCTGCTTGTGCGACCTGTGATGGTTTTTTCTACCGTGATAAACCTGTAGCTGTTATTGGTGGTGGCAACACGGCTGTTGAAGAAGCTTTGTATTTGTCAAATATTGCATCAAAAGTATACCTTGTGCATAGACGCGATTCTTTGCGTTCTGAAAAAATTCTAATAGACCGTATAAAAGATAAAGCCAAAAATGGCAATATTGAATTTGTATGGAATAATAACCTAGATGAAGTATTGGGCGATAAGATGGGTGTGACGGGTATTAATGTTAAGGATAAGAATACCGATGAAATGAGACATTTAGAAGTTGATGGCGTGTTTATTGCCATTGGCCACAGTCCAAATACTAAGATTTTTGATGGTCAGTTAGACATGAATCACGGTTATTTGAAAGTTGAAACAGGCCAAACAGGTAATGCTACTCAAACGACAATTGAAGGTGTCTTTGCTGCAGGTGATGTGTCAGATCATATTTATCGTCAGGCGATTACTTCAGCGGGTACTGGTTGTATGGCTGCATTGGACGCTGAGCGTTACTTGGACGCTTTGTAAGAAAATATTTTACAATTATTGTGAGGCTGAAATTATTTCCAGCCTCGCATAGTTTTAAGAATAATTTTAATTATTGAATTATTGCTTAATGCCTTCAATAGCAACTATTAGTTCAAGGGTTTCTGATGCAGGTCCAAGGTTTTTAGTCATGCCATAATCGGCTAATTTTATCGTCATTTTCCCTTCAAAGCCAACGCGATAACCGCCCCATGGGTCTTTTCCTTCGCCGACTTTTTCTATTGCCATCATTACTGTTTTTTCTGTTCCGTGTAGTGTCAATTTACCAGTTACCGTTCCTTGATTTTCGTTTGCCCAATTAAATTTGCTACTTGTAAAGGTGGCATTTGAAAATTCTCCAGTATTTAGCAGCCCATCTGCTTGTAGGTGTGTATCTCTTTCAGCATGATTGGTATTAATAGAAGTTGTGTCAACGTTCATTGTGATTTTGGAATCATTGGGCTTTTTAACATCGTAACTGAAATTGCCATCAAACTTGTCAAAACCACCGCGAAGCCAAGATGTACCAAGGTGTGAGATTTTAAATAAGACCGAGGCGTGCATGCCTTGAGTATCAATCTTGTAATCGGCTGCCATGGCCGATGTGCTCAGTGTTAGGGCAAGTATTGCAGCTTTTGTGTAAGTTTTAATTTTCATAGTTTCTCTCGTTTTAGTTATTTTCTTTAAGGTTAGTGCGAAGTATTCGCAAAAGGGTGATGTCTTTATCAATAAAATGGTGTTTAAATGCAGCTAACATATGTAGGCTGACTAGAACAATTAATGCATAGGTTGCGAAGTAATGAACCTCTCCTGCTAGCTCAGCTTGAGATTTTCCTTTGGCAATAAGTGCGGGGATTTCAAATAAATCAAAAAAGCTGACGCTAGCACCTTTGGCTGTAGAAATCATGACACCGCTAATACAACAAACAATTAAACTGATGTACAATAGTGTTTGCACTAATTTTGAAAGACTGATTTCGTATTTTTTATAAGTGCTTAATGGTTTAACCGTAAGATTATTTACTTTCCAAATTATTCGGTAGGCCAATAAAAAAGTAACCAGCAAGCCAAAGCTCTTATGCCACCAAGGGCCAGAATGGTAAAACGGATCGTAATAATCTAGGCTTAGCATGTATTTACCAATAACGAAAAGACCAATAATAAACAATGCCATAATCCAATGTGTCAGAATGGTGACCAATCCAAAGTTCTGTTTTGTATTTTTATACCGCACTAAAAATCACCTGTTTTATAATCATGAAAGGCTTGTAAAATTTCTTTTTTGGTATTCATAACAAATGGACCGCCACAAGCAACTGGTTCATTTAAAGGCTTACCCGCAACTACTATAAATCGTGCATGTGACTGATTTATGACAGTAATTGATGATCCTTTATCTAAAACAGCTAACTGACCTTTGGTTAGTGTATTCCTATATTCTCCAACCTCAATTTCACCATCTAACACAAATATAAAACTGTTGTGACTTCGTGGAATGTCTTGAGTGAAATAAGATTCTTGTTCAAGTTTTACATCCCAATAGATTGGGTCTATTTTGGGATTTTTTATAATACCTTGTGTGCCCTTTTTAGTTGTTCCCGCGATAACACTAATTGAGTAATTTGGACTCTGTTCTAACGGTACTTTTTCCTTATTGTATTCCTGGTACTTGGGTTGCATAAATTTATCTTCTTTAGGTAAATTGACCCATAATTGGAGGCCGGAGAGTAAACCTTTTTCTTGTTCTGGCATTTCACTGTGAATAATTCCTCTTCCTGCACTCATCCATTGTATACCGCCTTCCTCAATAACTCCTTGATTCCCGGCATTATCTTTGTGACGCATTTTACCAGCTAACATGTACGTCACTGTCTCAAACCCACGGTGTGGATGCGCTGGAAATCCACCGATATAATCTAATGGTTTATCTGATCCAAAAGCATCCATGAGTAAGAACGGATCTAACATATCTAAAGCTTGGTAGCCAATCATTCGTGTTAACTGGACACCGTCGCCATCAGCGGTTTTCTGACCATTGACGATTTGTAAAACCTCACGTGTGGCGGAAGCGCTGAACAACTTCTCAGGATTTATGATAAAATTTCTTTGAGTTGTTCTTGAATAATAATGTTGTTGTCATTTTCCAAATCAAAAGCATTGACATCGACAAAAGTAACATCGTTTATACCAATAAAACCAAAAATTTGTTTTAAATAAGGTGAGGCAAAATCATAATCAGAACCAATTTCAACACCACCAGAAGCGATTGCAATAATGACCTTTTTATTTTCTAACAAGCCAATAGGTCCAGTTTCGGTATATTTAAAAGTTAATCCAACACGAGCTATCATATCTATCCATGCTTTGAAAGAAGCGGGAATATTGAAATTATAGATTGGCGTACCAATAACTATAGTGTTTGCCTCTTCAAGCTCATTGACCAATTGGGTAGAAACCTTTAATTTATCAACATGTTTAGAAGAACGGTTTTCAGTTGGTGTAAAAGTGGAATTTACCCAGGCTTCATCAACAAATGGTACGCCTTGATTTAAGTCGCGCACAATTATAGGATTGTTGATATTGTTTTCCTTGCCGATTAAGTCAACAATATGTTGAGACATCTTGCGTGAGCGAGATGCTGTAGATTGAGCGCTAGCATTAATGTGTAAAATTGTATTTTTCATATTTGTTTTTCGTTTATTTATTAGATGGGTTTATTATAATGTTGATTTAAAAATGATAAACAGACAAAATATAAACTTTAGGTTCTCAATATGAGAACAAAGGTTTTGTAAACTGCAATCCGAATTGATGTGAATATGAATAAATTTGAAGACATGAAAGCTTTTGTGAGGATTGTTGAAGCGGGAAGTATTACCAAAGCTTCCAATCAACTCAATATTGCCAAATCTGCAATGAGTAAGCGTTTATCCACATTGGAAGCACGACTCGGTATTACTTTGCTTAACCGTACAACACGGTCTTTAATTTTAACTGATAATGGTAAAGCTTATTATAATGAATGCCTACGTATAATTGATGATGTGCTTGAAGTAGAAGCAGCTTTACAAAATAAGCAAACAGCCTTATCAGGCACTATAAAAATTGCAGCACCCTTGTCGTTTGGGCTGTCACACTTGGCGCAGGCTATCAATGCTTTTAATCGATTGCATCCAAAGATTAAAATTGAAATTGATTTCAGCGATCGCAAAATTTCTATCGTTAATGAAGGTTATGATTTGGCTATACGAATAGGTAAGCTCGATGATTCTAGTAGTCTTATGACAAGAAAAATTGCAACAGCTAAGACGCTATTGGTGGCTTCTCAAGATTATTTCAATAATTATGGTAAGCCACAAGTTCCTTCAGATTTATTACACGGTCATTTTAAATTACATTATCGATACACTTCTGGAGTCTTTCACTTTATAGATGAGAAGAGCAATAAAATACAAATCAATTTACCCAGTGCCATTATTTCAAACAATGGGGATTATTTATCTCAGTGTGCACAGCAAGGTTTAGGCATCATCAATACACCAGATTTTATCAGTTATAAAGAAATAAAATCTGGTGTATTAATACCACTATTAACAAACTTTTACAGAGAAAACACGATAGGAATAAATGCTATTTATCCACAAACCAGGCACTTAAGTCGTAAGATAAGAAGTTTAATTGATTTTTTCGTAGAATATTTTGGTCAATCACCACTTTGGAGCTTGGATTGAAATTTTATTTACCAACTATGGATGGAAAAGAAGATTTCCCGCCAATCGAAGAAGCGTTAAGAGAACCTGATGGTCTGTTAGCTTTTGGCGGGGACTTAAAATGCAAGACTCTTGTCAAAGCTTATTCAAATGGAATATTTCCATGGTATTCAGAAAACGAGCCAATCCTTTGGTGGTCACCAAACCCACGCATGGTGCTTTTTCCTGAAAAAATTCATGTGTCTAGAAGTTTTAAGAGAGCAATCAAAAGAACTAACTATATGGTTCATTTTGATAGAGACTTTACAAAAGTTATAAATCATTGTGCGAAAAGTAGAAAAGATGGATTTGGTACGTGGATTACCGATGAAATGAAAAATGCTTATATCAAATTACATAATAAAGGAATTGCACATTGTTTGGAAATTGATATAGATGGAATGTTGGCTGGGGGAATATATGGTGTTGCAATAGATAATATTTTTTTCGGGGAATCCATGTTCAGTATCCAAGCCAATGGCTCAAAATTTGCCTTGTATGAATTGTGTCAATATTTAATAGAAAACGATTATCAAGTATTAGACTGTCAAACATACAGTGACCACCTTGAGTCGATGGGCGCAGAATTGATCTCTATTCGGAAATTTCAACAATATTTACCAAAAAAATAGTTAATCAAGCCAATAAATACAACAATTGAGACATTGCTTCATGCAATATTCAGGTTGTTCTGTTATTATACGCTCGATTTTATAACACATAGGAAACTTATGGCAAAAGAAGAAGTAATTGAGTTTGAAGGTAAAGTTACCGAGACTCTTCCAAATACCATGTTCAGAGTAGAGCTAGAAAATGGTCACATAGTGACAGCTCATATATCTGGTCGCATGCGCAAACATTATATTCGTATTTTAACGGGTGATTCCGTTACAGTTGAGTTGACTCCATACGATTTGTCAAAGGGACGTATCACTTTCCGTAAAAAATAGTTTCAAGCACTCATATTTTTTTCAATCTCTGCGTTATTTCATTCTTATGGAAACGCTGCTTTAGCTGCGCCAATGCACAACTTTGAAGAGGCCTATTAGATTTTGTTGATTGTAGGGCTAAAGCCCCGACTCCTTTGATTGTAATTTTTCAGGATTCGCTACTTTAGCTGCTTTATTTATGCATTTTCCTTGGTTTCTTTTGTTGGGTCATTTGTCAATAATGGCGTATCACTTTTGATGACAAAAGCTAATTGTTCATTGATGACATCAACATGTACAACTCCGCCATTCATTAACTTGCCAAATAAAATATCATCGATGATTGGTTTTTTGATATGTTTTTCAATGGCTCTGTGCATAGGTCTTGCTCCCATGTTTTTATCATAACCCTTGTCAACCAACCATTGTTTAGCTGTTGTACTTAGTTTGAATCGGATAGATTTATCAGTCATCTGAGCTTCTAATTCGATAATAATTTTATCCACAATTTTAAGTACATGTGTTGAATCTAAATGCTTAAATTGTATAGTTGAATCTAAACGATTTCTAAACTCAGGTGAAAACAAGCGTTTGATAGCATCGGCTGAATCTGATGTGTTATCTTGTTCAGTAAAACCCATAGATTCGCGTGATTGTGCCGCAGCTCCTGCATTGGTTGTCATTATCAATAATACATTTCTAAAGTCAGTTTCTCTGCCATTAGAATCAGTCAAAGTGCCTCTATCCATAACTTGTAATAAAACATTGAAAATATCAGGGTGGGCTTTTTCAATTTCATCAAGCAATACAATAGAGTGAGGGTTTTGATGAACTTTGTCAGTTAATAATCCACCATCTTCATGACCCACATAGCCAGGAGGAGATCCAATTAATCGTGATACACTATGAGATTCCATGTATTCTGACATGTCAAATCGTAAAAGTTTGAGCCCCATAATTCTTGATAACTGTTTAACAACTTCTGTTTTGCCAACACCCGTTGGGCCAGCAAATAATAAATTGGAAATAGGTTGGTCAGCTTTTGCCATGCCAGCTCGTGACATTTTTATAGCTGTTGTTAATGTATTTATGGCTTCATCTTGACCAAAAATGACCATCTTAAGATTTCGTTCTATTGATTGTAACCTTTGAATGTCATCTCCATTTAAGTCATTCAATGGAATCTTTGCCATGGATGCCACAACTCTTCTAATATCAGATGCCTGAATTGGATTATCTTCCAACTCTTTGATTCTTTGCCATGAACCTGCTTCATCAATCGCATCAATGGCTTTGTCTGGTAAAAACTTTTCGTTTAAGTACCTAGATGTTAGTTTCACGGCTTCAATGATTGATTCTTTGCTGTATTTCACATTATGGTGCTTTTCAAATTCAGGTTTTAAACCTTGTAGTATTTCAATGGTTTCAGCAATGGTAGGCTCAACAATATCTACTTTTTGAAAACGCCTTGCCAGTGCTCTATCTTTGTCAAATACAGTACGCGCTTCTTGGGCCGTAGTTGCACCAATACATCGGAGTTCACCACTACTTAGCGCAGGTTTTAGCATATTAGATGCATCCATTGTTCCTCCAGAAACTGAACCTGCACCAATTATTGTATGTATTTCATCAATAAACAATATAGAATGTTCAATCCCTTGTACGTGTTTAATGACTTTTTTCATACGTTTTTCAAAGTCACCACGGTATTTGGTTCCGGCAAGTAAATTTCCTAAATCCAATGAAAATACGATAGCATCATGAATAAGTTCAGGGACTTCTTTGTCCACTATTCGTTTGGCTAAGCCAGCAGCAACTGCTGTTTTACCAACGCCAGGTTCTCCAACCAATAATGGATTATTCTTGTTTCTGCGTAATAAAATTTGGATAACGCGTTCAAGTTCTTTATGTCGGCCAATCAATGGGTCAATCTGTCCATTTTCAGCTTTTTCATTAAGGTTGATTAAATAATCATTTATTGGATCTTGTTTATTTTCTTGATCATCTAAATCGTTAGTATCATATTCTTCAATTGATGGATCAGTTCCATGAGAAACATAACTCACGATATCAAATCGCTCTATGCCTTGTTTAGCGAGTAAATAAACAACAAAACATTCAGGTTCTTCAAAAAATGCAATTAAGACCCTATCACCAGTGACAACAGGTACTTCTGATGATTGTGCTGAATATATTGCTCTTTGCATGACTCTTTGAAAGGCAGTGGTTGGTTGCGGAGTAAATTCAATCTCCTTTGGAACAATCTCAATATATTGTTCAATGTGTTGTTGCAATTCTGATTTTAATAAGTCGACATCACAATCTACTGCATCTAAAACGTCCTTAACATGTGGGTTTTCTAGTAAGCCAAGCATTAAATGTTCCATGGTTAGAAATTCATGGCGGTCAAATACGGCTAACTGGTAGATTTTACTAATACAATCATCTAATTCTTTATCTAACATTACACTGACTCCATAACACAAAGAAGAGGGTGATTATTTTCTTTGGCATATTGATTAACACCTAGCATTTTTGTTTCGGCAATTTCATGCGTATAAATTCCGCATAAACCCTTGCCACGTGTATGAACATGCATCATTACTTGTGTTGCTCTTTCTTCATTCATACGAAAAAAACGCACCAATATATCTATGACAAAATCCATTGGAGTGAAATCATCATTGATTATTAGTACCTTGTACATTGAAGGTTCTTTTATTTGTTGTTCGGTCTCATCGAAAACCAGTGATTGGTTATCCCAAGATAAATCTTTGTCAGACATAGTCATTAATACTTTTGATAATACTTACAATTTTGGACTCTTTTTGTGAAAATTCAAGGCATATTTAATAATTAATTAGGTTTACAAGCTTGTATATTAATCTTTGCTAATTTATAAATATCTAATATGATCCAAATTGTTTACAAATATTAAATTTTAAGATAACCTTTAACGTAATATTAACTTAAACTTAATCTAGGGGATTAATTGAATGACAAAATTTTACAAAAAGAATTTATTAGCCATAGCTGTCACAGCTTCTTTAACAATGGCTGGATCAGCCTCTGCTACTAACGGTTATTTTGGCCATGCATATTCTCAAACGGAAGCAGGCTTAGCTGGTGCAGGTGTTGCAAAAGTTAAAAATATTGACTCATTAGCGGGCGCTACAAATCCAGCTAATATGGTTTTTGCTGGTGATCGCTGGGATTTAGGATTAAATTTGTTTAACCCTGATAGGGAATATGAAGTGATAGGTAATCCAGCTTTACCAAATGGTTTTGCTCCAATTGGGGCAATTCCAAGTTGTTCGGCACCTGGACAAGCACCATGTCAATTGCCTTTTTCAATTGGTGAGCAAAGCATAAGGTCTGATAATCAAGTATTTCCAGTCCCTAGTTTTGGTTGGAACAAAATGTTGTCGGATAGCTCATCTTTTGGTGTTATGGTTTATGGTAACGGTGGGATGAATACGGAATATCAAGGTGGCACGGCCAACGTATTTAATCCAGGAACTGGCACTATTGTGACAGCTCCAGGCACTTTTGGCGGCGGCACTTTGGGTATTGACTTAATGCAGTTGTTCGTAGCGCCTACTTATTCTATGAAGGTTGGAGAAAACTCTTCTATTGGAATTAGTGCAATAGGTGTTTTTCAAAGATTTAAAGCCACGGGTTTAGCTAGCTTTGCTGGTGTTGTTAACTCTCCTGATGCTTTGACTAATAATGGCTATGCAACTTCTGGTGGTTTTGGACTGAAAGTTGGTTTTAATAGTCAGATTTCCGACTCAATTAGGTTTGCGGCATCGTATCAATCAAAAATGCAAATGAGCGAATTTGACGAGTATGCAGGATTGTTTGCGGAAGATGGCGGTTTCGATATACCTGAAACTTGGACTTTTGGTATTTCTGCTGATGTGGGTGAAAAAGGTGTATTTGTAGCTGATGTTCAACGCATTAATTACAGTGATGTTAGTTCAATTGGTAACGATATCACTCCTTTATTTACGCAATGTTTAGATGGGTTGAATAACTTCTTGTTCAATGGTTCTCTTTCAGCTGAAGGACCTGGTTGTGGTGGTGGTAGCAACGGTTTTGGTTTTGGTTACAATGATATAACTATTGTGAAAACTGGTTATGAGTGGTCTTACAATGATGGTTTGATTTTAAGAGTAGGATACAGTATTACAGATCAACCAATTGAATCTTCGGATGTTATTTTTAATATCCTTGCTCCAGCTGTTATTAAGAGTCATATTACAGCTGGTTTTACTAAAGAATTAAATGATGGTGCAGAAATGACAATGTCGTTTATGTATGGTG
>Ga0209345_10001630_pt1 | contig 26453 bp, 33 predicted proteins | sample Cruoilmetagenom7_FD_187294 | JGI IMG/M metagenome (GOLD analysis project Ga0209345, IMG submission 187294) | Oil polluted marine microbial communities from Coal Oil Point, Santa Barbara, California, USA - Sample 7 (SPAdes) (version 2) | ecosystem: Environmental > Aquatic > Marine > Oil seeps ...
GCGAAACGCTAACGCTATAACCCGGACAATTATAAACGGGGTCGCGAACTCCGCCCGGGACGCTTTCTTCGTAGCCAACACTGATCTCTTCTCGGAGGAGGTCTACGTTGCCACTCTCGATAGCCGGACAACGCCGGTTTGTCGAGCCAACGACGGTAAACGGTTTCCTGTGGGTAAGGGTCCCAAGCCGCCTCTCCACTTTTCTTGCCGCTCCCTCCGGGTAGCCGTTATCAACGGTAAGGTTATTGGAGACCGACCTCTCAAAGCAGTAACAGAGAGGCAGCTATTGCGAGAGTACGCTAAGAAAAACGGCTTTGGGACGCCCTCCGGTCGATCCGGCCTCCCTTACGGCCATAAGGGGTCGTTTGACGAGTTCGCCAGGAGGCGAGTTCGGGAGATGACCGGGACAGTCCCAGCAGAGGTTAACTTCCAACAGTGGCTTACTCGTCAGCCAAGGCCCTTCATAGACGACACCCTTGGACCTACTCGCTCGAAGCTGTTCCGAGAGGGGAAGCTTCAACTGGATAAGTTTGTTAATCGGCAAGGCGACGAGCTGAACCTCAAGCAGCTAGCCCAAAGGCACAAGGAGGCGTTTCGCTCCGCTGGGCTTGATCCGGAAGACTTCCTGTGACCTATGAAGACGTCTTCGCAGATTGCTGAGTTGGGGAGGTTAGTTAGCTTCTTGGTCGGGAACCCTTCCCCGCCTCCCTCCGACCAGCTAAACCGTATCGAGGCCAAGGTTGACGCCCTTATCAACAGGATCGACCAGATGGACCGCGTTGAGGCGGACGTCGCTTGGATACGGAAGAAACTGGCAACAGCGAGGCTACTATGGCTGAGATAGAGACACCACCAGAGTGGGAGAAGCTCGTCGAACAAGCTCAAGGTACTTGTCAAAACATTGACAACCTTGCTGAGGGCTTAGGTCTCGACATAGCCACTACTCCGGGTCTCTCAGAGTTTGTTGATGACCGTATTTTCTGCTGCACTGAGTGTGACTGGTGGTGCGACATCAACGAGGAGGTCTCGGCTTTCCATGATCTATCAGACCTCACCTGCTCGGATTGCGCTCCGGAAGAGGACGAGGAAGATTGACAGTAAAGGTTCGGTTTTACTCATCCACCTGGTTCTCCCCCGGAGGCGAGGCAGACTTCTATGTTGTCCAGGCATGGTCCCCGGATACTGAGCAATGGTATTACCACTTAGGCCACCCAGGTCGTTTAGGCTTCACTCATGATGAAGCCGAGGCAGTCTCGAAGAAGGTCGCTCTTGCTATGGAAATCGACGAGACAAAGTGGCACGACAATTATCCGTCCACTACGTTCGAGATGGCCGAGATGAAGGGTATGCTACCCAACATTCCCCCAGCCCCTTTACGAGATCAATGACCGGGGCTATTCTCCCAGAGCGCTTTGGCACGACGCCCGAGTGAACTGGCTTCCCACGGTGGCGGCTAATACAAAGGAGCGACCATTCAATGAAACTGAAGATGTCCTACGACTCAGAGGCTGATATCCCTGACGGGTTCAACGCCTTGTTTACCGAGACTGACGGCAAGTGGAACTTTACCGGTGTAGAGGGTATGCCCTCAGCCGATAACGTAACCCGCCTGACGACCTCTCTCAATAAAGAGCGCGAAGCTCACAAAGCCACGAAGACCCGTTTGTCGGCGTTCTCGGATAAGTCCGACGACGAAATCACGGAAATACTTGGCAAGCTCGACCGGTTCGACGAACTGGAAGCAGCATCTGGCGAGAAACTTGACGACGACAAGATCAACGAGATCGCAGACAAACGAGCTGCCGCTAAGACTGCACCTCTACAACGCGAGATCGACAAACTCGCAAAAGACAACAGCGAACTGACCGAGACCAACACCGCCCTTAACGGCGAAAAGATAAAACGGACGATCCACGACGCGATCCGCGAAGCCGCCACCAAAGAAAAGGTGCTGCCAGCAGCTCTGGAAGACGCCTTGATGCTGGCCGAGCGTACCTTCGAAGTTGGTGAAGACGGTAAAGTCATCGCCCGCGACAACGTCGGCGTGACTCCGGGTATCGACCCTGGCTCTTGGCTAACCGACCTTAAAGAGAAGCGCCCTCACTGGTGGCCGACTTCTCAAGGTGGTGGAGCCGATCCGCAGAACTCGGGCGCTAACAGCGGAAACAACCCTTGGGCCGCTGACAGTTTCAACCTTACTGAGCAGGGTCGCGTGTTCCGGGAGAACCCGGAGAAGGCGCGCAACTTGGCTAAGATGGCTGGCGCTAAGGTGCCTGGCTAACTTTACCAACTTCTCTTCCACAACAATAAAGCGGGGCTTTACCTTTTGGTGAGGCCCCGTTTATATTGAGGCGGAAGGCTACCCACGGCGGTCGGTCTGATCGAGCTACCCACGGCGGACGGCTCACTACTCCCCCTTAACCCGATCAAAAGGAATGTGAACATGGCCGCTGGTCCCATCACTCAAGTATCGGACGTAGTTGTCCCTGAGCTCTTCACGGACTACGTTCAACAAGAGACTGAGCAGAAATCTCGTCTCATTCAATCCGGGGCCGTTGTACGTGATCCCGCAATTGACGCGCTGCTTTCTGGCGGCGGTCTTACTTTTAACGTCCCAAGCTGGCAAGACCTTGATGACGACGTTGACCGCGTGTCCACTGACACCCCTCACGCTGAATTCACAGGCGGTCCAGCCGAGCCCGATCCAGCGAAGATCGGATCAGCGACTGAAATCGCGGTTCGTTGTAACCGTAACCAATCTTGGTCGTCTGCTCCTCTCGCTGCTCAGTTGGCTGGTGCTGACCCGATGGCAGCTATTGGCTCTCGCGTTTCCCAGTATTGGGTTCGCCGTTCACAGGCTATGTTCGTCGCTACTATGAACGGCGTCTTTGCTGACAACGCTGCAGCTCCTTCTGGGACTGAGCACGTTCAAGGCGACTTGACCAACGATATCTCAGCCGGTGGTACTTACTCCGCTGGCGTCACAGACTTCTCGGCTGAAGCGTTCCTTGATACCGCTCTTACTATGGGCGACTCAATGGACGATCTGGGTCTGGTCTTCATGCACTCGGTTGTTTACAACCGTGCTCAGAAGAACAACTTGATTGACTTCATTCCTGACTCTGAAGGCCGCGTAGTCATCCCAACCTTCTTGGGCCGGACGGTTATCGTGGACGACAATATGCCTGCGTCAGCCGGTGTATACGAGACCTGGCTGTTTGGTGCTGGAGCGGTTCGTTGGGGTATTGGCGCAGCCGACGTTCCGACTGAAATTGACCGTAAGCCGGGTGCTGGTAACGGCGCTGGTCAAGAAATCCTGTACAACCGGAACGTCTGGGCCCTGCACCCAGAAGGGCACAAGTACGCGGGTTCACCGGCGAACGGCGGACCCTCTAATGCTGCCACGTCCAACAACCTGGCAAACGCCAGTTCTTGGCAGCGGGTGTTCTCTGAGCGGAAGCAGATCAAGATTGCTCGTCTGATCACGACTGAGTCTTAATCGAACAACCCGGGGCGAAGGATCGCCCCGGGCTTTTCCCTTTTTAATAGACCAGCTAAGGAGGCATCCCATGTCAAAAGGTCTTCCACGGTCGCTGGCACGCGGTGAAGCCGCCAAGCGTCCTATCGTAAATGTCCGGTTGCCTATAAACAAAGAGCTAACGCTCACAGGTTCAACCGGCGTTGCTGTTTTCGCCACAACTGTTCTCGCAGGACTCACTGAAGGTAACATTTTGCTTTTGGGTGCCGTGGCGAACTTAACCTTCACCGGCCCGACCTCTGCCAATCTTGCTGATGACTTCCAAGGCGACTTTGGTATTGGATCAACCCCTGCTGATGACGCGACGATCTCCGGAGCTGATGACGACGTCATCGCCTCAACTGCGATCCCGGCAGCTTCCTCGGAAGTGGCAGGTCCAGTACGCGTAGCGAACGCCACTCAGTCGATCCTTGACAACACGGCGGGTACAGGCGAAATCAACCTCAACGTCCTTCTGGACGCTGACGAAGTAACCGACGGCGAGGACGTTGTTGTCACTGTATCAGGTTCTGTTGACCTTGCTTACATTGTACTCGGCGACGACTAATTGACCTAACGGTCGGAGCGGTCTAGTATCGCTCCGACAACCCTTATTGGAGCAAGAACCCCCATGGCTAACAAATCGCAGATCGCAGCGGCTCTCGATGAGCTGAACCTCGAAGATGATACTCTATGGACGAGCGACGGCGACCCCCGCCTTGACGCCATCCAAGAGCATCTCGGGGAAAAGGTAACACGTGCTGAAGTGAAGGCTGCAGCACCCCACTTTTCCCGGTCTAACCCGGACGTGGAAGAGATTATCCAAACCGAAGCAGCTGAAGGAGGTGATCCAAGTGTATCTGATATCCCCGAAAATGATGGAGCTCAGACGCCTCCTGAGTTAGACGGCGATCAGGGCGACCTCCCGGTGCTTGATGAAAACACCGACGAGGTCGTCGATCCCGCCGAGGACGACGCATCTGAAGAAGGTACAATCGACCCGGACGACGAGCCGACTGACGACGAGCCGACTGACGACGGCTTAAAAGCCGCTATGGCACATCTATCCAGCACTCACCCGGAACCCGTCTCCCGCGCTGCCGAGCTTGACAAAGCAGGCAACGAGATTGGGGCGGAGATCGAACGTCTGAAAATGGTCCAGCAGAAGCTCGCGCAAGAAGCTGCGAAACTCCATGAGGTCGAAGAAAAGAACAAGGACCCGCATGCGGACCAGAAAGAGCGCATGCGCTATATCAAGTCGCAACAGGACCAGCGGCGTCTTCGTATTGAAAGCGCCCGGAAGATAGCGAAGGCCGTTGGGCCCGACCTCGGCAAGCACGTCCACGGCTTATCCCCTCTCGACGCGGCTATGTCAGCGCGGAAGGCGGCTCCGGGCTCTACCCGTCCGAACTTCGCAGCGCCGCCTGCTAAGGAAGAATAATGATCCAGCGTCTCGCACCCAAGTCGATTTTCCCCAAGTCGCCTCACGGCGGGTTGAAGAGTCAACGGGTGCGCCACGCTCTTTATTACGCTAATAAGAGACGGAAGGCTCGGGCGGTCCTCGCTGGGTCACCCTCTGCACCAGAAGGCGCGTTCAGTGCCGAGTTCACGACGGAGTTCGACTGATGGTTGATACAGTACGCCCCCTTGCGACCCTTCTTGCCACTCAGTTCGCTGACGGCCAGACAGCCGGAATTAGCGCCCAAGACCTTCGGGACTTGCTCGTCTCCTCCCTCGGCCAGACTGGTTGGGCCGATTACCAAGATACTACGTTCACGGACGTCTCTCCCCAGGCTCTTACTGCAGGAGTACCTAACAAGATTCAGATTGACGGAGGGGTAGCTCGCACAGCGGAGCTTCCCACAGGCGTCACAGCTCTTTGGGACACGGCGGACGATTTTATAATAGGCCCGGTTGTGGGTTCTGGCCTAATGGTCACCTTTGAGACCACAATTCGCCGAGCTTCCGGTAATGGTGCCTGGGAATGGGATAGCTGGATTGACGTTGGCGACCCATCTGGTGTACCGCTATACTCTCGTCACTATTCGGTGGTAGGTTCAGACGATAAGTTCAAAACTTGGACCACAGCGGCCTACTGTTTAGACACCTGGGTCGCGAACGGCGGAAAAATCTTTATCCAACCCACTGTGAACGCTGAGTGCTACGGCTCCCGGGTTATTGTACATCAGACACACCGAGGACGGGGAGCCTACCCATGACGCTGGTAGTTGAGGACGGAACCGGTCTATACAACGCCAACGGGTACGTCAACACAGCATTTGTTCGGGACTATTTAACCCAACGGAACGACGCAACAGCTTGGTCTGCGGCGTCTCTCGTCGTTCGGAAAGCGGCTATCATAGCCGCGACTGACTACGCCGAGAGACGGAACAACGGACGCTTCAAAGGCTCCAAAGCTTTCGTCTCCGTCGATATCCCGGCCAGTATCTTTATCAGCGTGGAAGCAATCCCGGTCGAGGACGAGACCTTGACTATAGGGTCTCAGGTCTACACCTTCAAAGACGCCCCGGCGACGGCTTACGATATTGATATCGGAGCAGACAAGGCAACCACAGCCTCAAATATTGTTGCTGCTATCAACGCCGGTTCCGGATCGGGCACGGCCTACGGGACCGGGACAGTAGCAAATACCCAAGTCACTGCCGAGGTTCTCTCTTCGACGGAGGACGTCCGCTTGACGGCCATTACTGCGGGAGAAGACGGAAACGAGATCGCGATCTCTTCGACCGCTGCTGATATTGTCCCAGCTACGTCTACCCTGACTAGTGGAACTCTGGAAGGCGAACAGGCGCTGAGCTTCCCGCGCGTAAACGCCTACAGCCGGGACGGGGTTCCGATCCTCGGTATCCCTACCGCCTTGAAAGAGGCCATCGCCGAATACGCTAACCGCGCCATCGCAGCGGCGCTCCTGCCTGACCCGAGCATTGACTCGACCGGGAAGGTCGTCACCCGAAAGAAAGAGAAGCTCGGCCCACTCGAAGAAGAGACCGTCTATGCGGATGGCGCTCTGTTAGGCCAACTGATCAAGCCCTACCCCATGGCCGACCGTTTAATGAGTGATCTCATAACGGGCGGAGGCAACGGCGGGGTCTACCGCTAATGGCCGACTACACCAGACAGATAGCCCTCGCCAACCGACTAGTGGAAGCGAAGGGAGCCGCGTTCACCTTCAAGGGATCGGACGGCACTCCGGCTGACGCGAATAAGCCTTGGGAGGCGGGCGACGCCCCAACTACAGGAGAGCTACACGCAGTGGCCGTCGAGCCCTCCTCGGCTAACCGCCTTGGGCTTGAGACCCTATCCGACGACCTTATCCAGAGGACGACGGTCGTTTTGATCGTGGCTCCCGGAGACGGAACTGTTGAGCCAAAGAACTTCACTCACGTCGAGTACCAGGGCGACGACCACGGTATCGTGTTCACGAGAGAACTCGCTCCGGACGGTGCACAAAAGATATTGTATTTTGTGGGGATCGGCCTATGAGCTATACCTACAAAGAAGCGCAGGACCTGATATTTGCTGCGCTACGCGACGCTTGGGTAGGCTCAGGGGAGACGATATCCCGGGTTGCCTGGCCTGATCGTAAGTTCAAGCCGCCTTCGGCTGCTAACTGGATGCGGGTTGAGTACGATATTATCAGCGGGAACCAGTCAGGCTTCGGCACTTCCAATAAGAAATTCCGACGCGACGGATTGTTGTCCATTCAGCTCTTCACGCCGCTATCTGGGGGCTCGACGTCCCCAACCAATCTCGCTAAGATTGTGGCGGATGCTTTTGAGGGCGTTCGGCTCGGCGGAATTTGGTTCAGAACTATCTCTGGCCCAACACCCGTAGGTCAAAGCGGGGGTTTCCGTCAGACCAATATCGCCGTCGCGTTTGAATACGACGAAGTGAAATGAAACCAAGGAGGCTGTCACTATGGCTGCGGTAAATAAAATTGACTCCAACGTGGTGGGTCTCCGCTACTCGGTGGAGGTTTCTATTGGGACCCTTGCGGGCTCTCCGATCTGGCTCGAACTTGAGCCTAACTCGTTCAACGACTTCGGTGGGGAGTTAACGGCTCTCGCCCGTAACCCGATCAACCCCTCTCGCCAGCGGAAGAAAGGCTCTATTGTAGACCTCACTGCCTCTGGTTCGTGGGCCCAGGATATGACCCAAAGCAACTTCCAAGAGTTGCTGCCATCCTTCATGTTCTCTGCTGCTGATCTAGCCGTACAATTCGGCGGGTCAGGTGAAGTGACCAACGTTGATGGTACTGCTGACGAGTACGACGCAGCAGACAGCCTTGACGTCTTCGCGGTTGGCGATCTTATCTTTGCCAAAGGCTTCACAAATTCAGCGAACAATGGCCTGAAAGAGATCGACGGCTTGACCGCAGACACTAACATCTCAGTGGTTGAAACTATTGTTGACGAAACGCCGCCAGCTACTGCGACCCTCGAAAAGGTAGGTGTCCAAGCGGGCTCTGCCGACCTCGACGTTGACGCCTCCGGTTCGCTTCCGATCATTACGTCCTCGACCTTGGACTTCACGACCCTCAATCTATCTGCTGGAGACTGGTTCCATGTAGGCGGCGACCTTGCTGCTGACCAGTTCGCAACGGCTGCTAACAACGGTTGGAAGCGTATCCGCTCGGTAACGGCGAACGCAATCACAATCGACAAGTCGGTCGCGGCGATGGTAACGGAGACCGGAACTGGTCTGACTGTCCGTCTCTTCGTTGGACGATCCCACAGAAACAAGACTGGTGCTGACATTGTCCGAACGTCTTACCAGTTTGAGCGTACCTTGGGTGCCCCTGACGACTCATTCCTGTCTCAAATTCAGTCTGAATATTTAACCGGCTCTGTAGGTAATACCCTGAGCGTTGACTTCTCTACGGCCTCCCTACTTACCGCCGAACTTTCTTTCCTATCCCTGGACGCTGAACAGCGCACTGGGGCGACTGGAGTGAAGTCAGGTACTCGGCCCACTCTGGCCAGCGAGAGCGCCTTCAATACCTCATCGGACGTCTCCCGGATCAAGCTCTCCACAGTATCCGATACAGACGAAGCTCCGGTGGCGCTCTTCGCCTTTGTTGAAGAGTTTAGCCTTGAGGTTAACAACAATCTGACCCAAGAAAAAGCTATCGGCGTTCTCGGCTCATTTGACGTAACCGCAGGTACGTTTACCGTCAGCGGTAACATCACCGCCTTCTTCTCGGACGTGGCCGCAGTCTCTGCGGTTCGCAACAACGCGGACGTTACCTTGGACGCCATTATGGTTAAAGAGAACGCCGGTGTTGTTATCGACATACCTCTGTTGAGCCTGGGCGACGGGAGACCTAACGTGGAGCAAGATGCTGCAATCAAAATTCCGCTTACTCTCGATGCGGCGACTGCCTCTTCAATCTCGACTGATATGGACCATACGCTGAGTCTAAACTTCTTTCAGTATCTTCCCGACGCAGCCGATATTTAACGACCCTGGAGAGGCGACCGGTCGCCTCTCCTTCCCTTCAATCGCATAGCTGAGGAGCCCCGCGATGTACAAACAATTCAAAACCAACGCCAACCTGGAAAAGTCAGGCATCACGCTTGACTACGGACTTTTCCGTCTCAAGTGCGCCCGAGCTGGGGGAGCAAATATTAATTGGCAGAAGACGCTGGACGCCCTGTCTAAGCCCTACAAGCGTCAGATCGACGCCGAGACCTTGCCTGAAGCGAAGGGCCAAGAGCTTTTGCGCCAAGCCTTTTCTCGCTCTGTTGTATTGGGCTGGGAAGTCGCTGTTGACGATAAGGGTGATCCTATTCAAAACGAAGAGGACCTCCCGGAAGAAGACGCTGACCGGGTATGGGCCCCGGGTCTCCACTCTGAAGACGGGTCAATTGTGAAGTTCTCCGCCGAGGCTGTGGCTCAAGCGTTCAAGTACCTTCCTGACTTGTTCGCCGATATTCGGGCCCAGACCACGAAGTCTGACCTCTATAAAGAGGATATTCGGGAGGCGGAGGCGGGAAACTCGAAGCGGTCCTAATAGCATGGCTCAACCGGTCCCCAGCTGATCAACGAATCATCCGTCAGTGTATGATGGAGGGGACCGACTTGCCACCACGGCTCGCCAATACGCCGGATTTGAATATGGGGAACCAGCTCTTCATGAGCGCGTTCTTCGAATTGAATTCAGGGCGAGCCTTTGGGCTTGAACAAGGACCGATACCGTGGCGCGATATCCACGACTGGTGCGAACTCTACGGGATAGAGGAAGACCAAAAAGACGACGTGATGTACCATGTAAGGACTATGGATAACCGGTACTTGAAAGAGTGTTCGGCGAAAGCGAAAAGGGATAAGGGGAATGGCTAACAGTCTGGGAGGGTTCTCGCGACGTATTCGATCCCTCGCCGACCGTGCCCCTCGCAATGCGGCTCGGATCGTCCGGGAAGCCGCGCTAGCTATCGACCAAGCCGTCGTCCTTGCTACTCCAGTAGATACCGGACGGGCGCGATCCAACTGGATTGTCTCCTCGGGGTTTGCTAATACTCGTGAAACTGAGGCTTACTCCCCTGGGGATGGACTTGGAAAAGGAGAGGGCGCAAACGCTGCGGCCGCAATCGCTCAAGGCAAGGCGGCAATTAGCCGCGCAAGAGACGGTCAAGATATTTACATTCAAAACAATCTCCCTTATATTTCGATACTGAACCAAGGATCGTCTGCGCAAGCGCCATCAAATTTCGTAGAGAAGGCAGCAATCGCAGGTTCCCGCGCAGTCCGAAAAGGGGGCATTCTTAAATGAGTACAGAACGCATCCAGATTATCGTATCTGAGCGCGGCTCTCGGACTGTCCGGCGTAATATCCGGGGCATAGGGGATGACGCGCAAAGATCGCATGGCGCGGTGACGCTCCTCAACCGCGCCATGCGCCTGTTGGGAGGTGGTCTCGCCGTTCGCGAAATCGCTCGCCTCTCTGACGCAGCAACGATCCTACAGAACAAAATTAAGATCGCTGAGTCCTCAGTTGGTCGAATTGATGGAGCCTTCGAGCGTCTTGTTGGGATATCGAATGAAGCCCGGGTCTCAGTTGACGACTTAGGTCAGGTATTCTTGCGTGCGTCTATCGCCTCTAAGGAGCTAGGGGCCTCCCAAGAGGACTTGTTCAACTTCGTAGACACCGTTGCGAAGGGTCTAGCGACCCAGGGCTCGGCAGCAAACGAAGCCCGAGGCGCTCTGACTCAGTTGGGGCAATCTCTCGGTTCAGGGATCGTCCGGGCAGAAGAATTCAACTCGATCCTTGAGGGTGCGTTTCCAATTGCCCAAGCCGCCGCCAATGGGATCGACGCAGCAGGAGGATCGGTTGCTAAGCTGAGACAATTGGTCGTAGCTGGAGCGATCACCTCGGACGAGTTCTTCCGAGGCATCCTGTCTCAACAGGATGCTATAGCCGAAGTCTTTGCGAAGACGAACCCAACTATCGGGCAGTCGTTCCAGGTTCTTCGAAACAACTTCATACAACTCATCAAGGACTTCAACGAGGGAACTGGTGCTGCAGGTATTATAGCCAAGGCGATCCTCGGAGTTGCGACCAGCCTCGACCTTATCGTCCGAGCCGCAGCGTTGGCTGGTGCTGCTTTGGCTTTAGCCTTTGCTCGCCGCAAGGCCCTCCTAGTAACGTCCTACGTTCAACAGGTAATCGCTCTCGAACTAGCCCTTGGGGCAACGTCTGTCCGAGCAGCAGCCTTCGGAGGGGTATTGAAGACTGTCTCCAGCGTCTTCAGAGGTTTCCTCAAGCTGCTAGGGGCTACTCCCCTGGGTCGTCTGATCAATCTTCTGATCCTAGCCGGGACAGCTCTGTTTACCTTCAAGGACAAACTTGGTGGCGTCGGAAAAGCCTTTCAACGCTTCTTAGATATCGGCCAAGCAACGTTCCAGATCATAGGGGAAAAGGCTGCTGCCTTTGGAAGCTTCATAAGCGACAAGATAGGACCCGTTATTTCATCCATAGGGGGCTTCTTCGCCGATCTGGTCGGCCCTATAGCCGAGGTATGGTCCGCAACCGTATCTTTCCTCAAGAACGCCGTAAATAAGAAGATCGGTATCGTTGTAGGCTTCGTTAAGGCGGCGGGCTTGATCTTCAAGCAAGGTCTTCCTGCGGGTTTGAAAGCAGCTGGTGCCCTCGCTGTGAACGGTTTGGTTGCTATCGTAGAGAAAGGCTTGAACGCTATAACAGGAGGCATCAAAGGCTTTCTCGGCGGGATCGACGCTCTTACTGGTGGCTCACTGGCGTCAAAAATCGGCAATGTAGACCTGTCCGGATTTAAGATTCAAGTGGGCGGAGCCGCAGGAGAAGTTGCAGCAGAGGTGGCTGGAGCCTTCTCTGACGCCTTAGGGGCGGACTACATTGGCTCGGTCGTCGATCCTATCCTCAAGCGAGCTGATCAGATTGACGCTGACCGGAATGCTAAAAACTTCGATAGCGAGGAGGCTGACCCTACGACGACGATCAATAGTGTTGGCGACGCTGCTACCGGGAACCTAAAGAAGGTTAAAGAGGCTGCAGATGAGGTCGAAAATACTTTCAAAGGTGGCCTTAAAGCAGCCTTTGAGCAGTTGGCAGGTCAGACTGAGAAGCTCGGTGAGAACGTTCGAGACTTTGTTGTGGGGGCTTTTGACAGCCTCTCAGATTCAATCGTCGAGTTCGCCAAGACCGGTAAATTCAACATCAGAGAGTTCTTCTCAGACCTCTTCGCCCAACTTCTGAAGCTCGCGACCAACCAGCTGTTTGCTCAGCTATTCAAAGGCGGTGGTCTGTCCTCCCTGTTCGGCGGCGGCGGTGGCGGCGGTATCGGGGGCTTGCTTGGGTTTAAGACCGGCGGGGAGGCTATGGTTGCGGGCCAAGGCGGTCCTGATAGCCAGCTAGTGGCCTTCAAGGCTACTCCCGGGGAGCGGGTCTCCATTGAAACCCCTAGCCAGCAGTCTAAGTCGGACGCTCCGGCCCAGGTCGTACAACAGGCTCCTCAGACGAACGTCGCTGTGGTTATCTCTCCCGCAGATATTGCCGGAGCCCTCGGAGGGTCCGAAGGCGATACAGCAATCGTTCGAGGTATTGAACGAAACGCCCGAGCGATCCGCTCTGTACTGGGGGCGTAATCTATGCCAGCATGCCTGAACATCTTCCCCGAGGTGCCTATCACCGAGGAGTGGAGCTACCTCACCGACATTCTAACGACCCATAACGGCACAGAGAGCCGCATCTCCTTGAGAGGCGACCCTCGGGTCAAGGTCTCGGCAGACTTCGCCGTCGTAACCCAAGAGGAGCGACGAGAGCTCACGTCCTACCTGATGACGGTGCTCGATACCCCCGGGATCAACCCAATCTGGCCCTACGCTGCGCGTATAACACAGGAGACCTCCTCCGGAGCTTCTCGTGTGTACTTCGGCCCAGCTACGGTACAGCTGTCAGACGGAGCGCCTCTTGTACTGATTAACCCTACGACCCGAGCGTGCGAGGTAATGTATACCACGACGATCAACTCCGACGGTGCGAACTTGGCTACGAACACAGTGAACGATATCGACACCAGCTGGTTCGCCGTAAAGGGTATGAATACTTTGGTTGATAACGGCTCTGGCTTCGGCTGGCGTCAGATCACAGGTGGAATGGAGGCCAACTTCGAGAGTTGGGTCCAGACACCAATTATCCGGGCGGATAACGCCGAGAGCCTAACAACTCTGGACGGTCTACCAATCCTCGAACGGACGGCGCTCTCCGGCGGCACAGAGGGTTTCGAGTTCGTCCGGGAGGTCGTAGACTACGACGTTGGAGTGAAAGATATCTCGACCCGCCATAGTCATGCTCAGATAAAAGGTCGCAGGACCTTCAAGGTGGACCGCATCCGCGATGCGACAGACTTTGACTATTGGGCTGTGTTCTTTGATACGATCCGGGGAAGCTGGAAGCCATTTCTGATCTCCACCCAACTAAAAGATATGACGCTCGCTTCGACCCTCGTTGCGAACGGTACTACTATGTCGATTGACCAAGCGGACGCCGACACTTTATTTCATGCCTTCTCTATGGGTTCTCATTTTGAAATCCTTTACTCCGATGGAACCAAATCCAGGCATACGATCTCGGGATCGACTGGATCGGGGCCTGTTACCGTTACCTTTTCCCCTAATCTCCCTAACGACGCGAAGGTCACAAGCGTCGCACGGATCAGCTACTTGCTTAAAGCGAGGGCTTCCGATAGGATTGTGTGGACGCACGACCACACCGAAAGCAAAGTATCTTTCGAAATCAGGACAACCGATGAGGGCTAACTATGGCATTCGCAGCAACAGAAGTTGGCTCCGCCTCCGCCCAACCGGTTGAACTGTTCGAGTTTGTTGGAACGTTCAATACCTACCGATTGACTACCTACGGGAAAGACGTCACCAATATAGATGGAACTTACTCAGCTGTTACGATGAGCCGGACGGCAGTTGAGAACGGGACCCAAGAGGACGCTGATCTCGCTATTGACATTGAGCTTCCATTCGACCACCCTATGGTGACGGAATACGTCTTTTCAACCGCGCCTCCGGCCCTAACCCTGGTGCTATACCGAGCCCACCTGAGCGATACCGATGACTACATAACAATGTGGATTGGTAAGGTCCTCTCGTGGAGCGTATCAGGCCGGACTGCCAAGCTTAGAGTTCCGAGCGTCTTCTCGTACCTTTTGAGCGGGCTTGCACCGGCTCCGAAATACCAAGCCCCTTGCAATCACCTACTTTACGATAGCCGCTGTCAGGTTGACCCCTCCAGCTTCGAAGAAGTAACAACCGTTTCTTCCGTGGGTTCTGACAACACAGTAGTGGTAAATAGCCAACCTTTTGCGGACGCCGATCTCGTCGCGGGGGAGATTGTTTCAGGCAACGAACGCCGCATGATTGTATCAGCCTCTGGAGCGACTTTGACGATTGCGTTTCCGTTTGCTAATCTTTCCGCGACTGATGCCGTAACGATCCGCCAAGGCTGCGATCACTCCCACCCTACTTGTAAGACTAAATTCAATAACGGTCTGAACTTCGGTGGGTTCCCTCTTGTCCCTCCCCGTAATCCATTTGCGAGCAAACTATGATTTGGTGGAACTTAGCTCTTTTTGTTGTATCCTTTATTGCTACGGCGCTCCTCGCTCCCAAGCCTGAGTTCGAGGATGCCCGCGCAGAAAACTTAGAGCCCGATCAGTTTCCCCGGGCGACCGAAGACTCACCGATCCCTCTCCTATTGGGCTGTATTCGCATGCGCGCCCCGAACACACTTTGGTACGGAGACTATGAGACCCGGGCGATAACTGAGAAGGTGAAGACTGGACTTTTCTCTTCAGAAAAAGTTGTTGTTGGACACAAGTATTATCTGAGCCTCGACCTAGGCCTTTGCTTAGGACCGGACGTTCGATTGAAATCAATTTTCATAGATGAAGAGGAGGTCTTCGACGGCACCTCCGAGTATACAGATGAGTATGAGGTGGCGGGGACAGCAACGACCATACCAACTTCCTCCACTATTTTGAACTATGACTACATAGACCTTTTATCCATGACCGGGCTCACCGCCGAGCAATATGACACCCTTGCCCTGGCTGGGGCTATCAAAGTTAAATTTGACTATCAGGTTAGAGCTGAGAAGACCCCGTTGGCTGGAGGGGGACCCTCCGACGGGTCATACGTCTTGGACACAGATTTCACTGTCTTAGAAGACGGGACCTCTCTGGTATTTCCAATTGAGGGGGCAGCTGCTATGAGCTCGCTCGCGACCGGTACGACGATTGCTATGGACTTGAGCCTCGCAGAGGTTACAGCCCCTGTAGGAGCTAGATACCTGCGTTATGCGGGACAGCTATCACCGACGCTTTCTCTTTTCACTAACCTCTATGTTGACGTCCAATTGGTTACTGTAAGCGTTAAGGGCCAAACCATATCCGAGGTGTACAGCCAAATAAACGAACCCGAGCTTTTTGGTGGTCGTAAAAGCGGAGGCGGTTGGGTTGGGGACTTCTCCTTCTATCCGGGGTCCTTCCTCCAGCCGGTGGACAGCGACCTTGAAACCTCTTTAGGATCGGGTAATGTACCGGCCTACAGAGGAACTTCGCATATCGTTCTTGCCAATCAGTACATAGGGGAAAGCCCTAACATTCGTCGCATGGACTTTCTCCTTGCTCGTTATATAAACGATAACTATTGGGGTCCAACGGCGGACGGAAAAGCAGCAACCTCGGGCGGGGAAGATATTTCCCCGGTCCAAGCCCTGTACACAATACTCACTGACGAATGGTCCGGATTGGGCCTCGCTACCTCCGATATTGAGATCAGCTCTTTTGACGAAGTGGACGCCGTTCTCGAAGCTGAAGAAAACGGAATGTCTGTTCTTGTTACGAGCCCGAAGGCGGCGAAGGGGGTTATACAAGAAATACTTCGTCAAATTGACGGGGTTATGTACCAGGACCCGTCAACGGGAAAGATCAACTTGAAGGTCATTAGGGACGACTATGTTCCGGGTGACCTCTCGGTTTACGACGAAGACGATATAATTGCTGTTAAAAGCTATCAGAAGACCTCTTGGGAAGAAGTCAGGACCCAGGTAAAAGTTTCCTACTCCTCCCGGGTCAGCGAGGGATCAAAGGTCGCTATTGCCCAAGACATGGCTCTACAGGGTATGCTTGGAGGATCGTTCTCCGCTCGGACGGCCAATCTGTCTTTCCCGTTCTGCTATGACGCGACGCTAGCCGCGAAGTTAGCTGCTAGGGAACTTTCGGTTCTTTCCACACCGCTCATCAAGATGAAATTAGAGATGAACCGGAATGGATACCGCCTTCAGCCGGGGGACGTCTTCAAGGTCTCATGGCCAGAGTACGGTATCACCGAAGTGATCGTCCGGGTCCAGAAGGTTGATATGGGGGAACTACTTGACAACAAATGCGTTATTGAGGTTGTCCAGGATATCTTCGCTGCAGCCGAGGTTGTTCTATCAGCACCTATTGATACTGGTTGGGTGGACGGTCGCCCATACCCAGAGACCCTAACCACGGAAATCGCCGAAATGCCGCGTTTCTTCGGTAAGAAACTGGAGTGGCCGGTTGAGGATGATACTGCGGCCCTCATTCCGTTTCCCCTCCAGCCGAAGAACTCCTCTTCCGGGTTTGATCTCCTAGCTGGACCGGCCTCGGGCGAGCTAGACTACTATGACCCTTCTGACGTCCTCTTCCCGATCTCTGGTGCGCTGTCCTCTGACCTCGCTCAATCGGCGGGCTTGAACGACGGTATACACGAAGCAGGGGTCACGTTGACGGGTGTCGTTGGAGGTTCCCTAGACGCCCTCGGAACTCCCTCCGCTGCTACTACAGAGGAAGTCCAATCTGGAGAGGCCGGTATCCTCTACGCCAATGGTGAATGGATGGCCTATGAAGGGGTGACGGATAACGGCGGAGGGTCTTGGACCTTAGATACCCTGTATCGGGGCTTGCTAGGCACCACCCCAGTAGCCCACTCAGCGAACAGCCAATTCTTCATTCTAACCCTTGAGCTCCTCGGCCACGGCGATCTCGCCGGACTTATTGCTGACGACAGTACGATTTACTACAAGGTGCTTGATCGGGTCGGGGCTGCGGTTCGTAGCTCCGGGGCAGAGACCGAGTTGAGCTACGCACTGAACGAGGTAGCCAACAGACCACTTCGCCCCCGTAACCTCGCCCTAGGTGGAACCAGAGGCACTTCTGTTACTCAGATAAAGCCTACTGGCGCAGCCAATTTGACTTGGTTCTCTTCTAACCGGGAGGCCTCCCTTATCCCGTTTGAGACGAGCCCAACGGAGACCCCGGACCAGACTGAGGAATACGACCTTGAGGTGTGGGTGGACGGCGTCCAAGACGTATCCTTTGACGCTTCAAATATCACCTCGCCGTACTCCCTAGACCTAACAACCGCAAGCGGATCGCTTGGTGAAATAAGGTTGTACAGCCGGAGGGCTTCCGGGGATACAAAGTCCAGTCTATACTACGCCTGGTTGCCGTTCAACTTATCAAGCCTTGAGGCTTTATCGGGGGACATGAATTCAGGAAACGATACTCTTTTGGTATCCGGGGATCAGCAATCTGGCGTCGATGGTGTCGCACTTAGCGGAGATGAAGTATAATGGCTAATAAAGAAATCAGTGACCTAACTACAACCGAGTTGCCCCTAGACGGCACAGAGATTTTCCATGCTAAGGTTGGAGCAAATTCCAGGGAAGTTAGTTTCGGCGAACTCGCTGACTTTGTAGGTCGAGGACCACAGGCTAGTCATCTAGGCTTCGCTAAGTTTACTCGTCCTGGGGATATCTTCACGGTTGAGAACGGCGGAACACCGGTGACTAACGCCTACGATGCTGCTGACAGTACTTGGATGATTGACCACGACGCTGATGACAACGCCTCTTTTGCTGCGGCGTCCGTAACGCTAGGTGCCGACTTTGATAAAGTCTTCACCCTAAGGGGCTCTATAGTTGACGATAATGACGCTTCGCTAGCTATCTTCTGCGGCAACTCCTCATCCGGAATAAAACTTGTTGAGTTGTATCGCTTTGGGAGAAACGTCGAACTACAATTCTGGACCAACACCTCTCCGAATGTTCTCGATACAACTATTTCTAACGAAAGAGTTGGGTTGTTCCCTTCGAGTGTTGATAAATTTTATATGCGGGTCACTAGGGTCGGGACGGCAATCACGTTTTATGTTTCTATGGACGGACTTGATTGGATTCAAGTATCTTCTGGGACTACCAGTAGCCATTCAATATCCGATATTGACGAAGTTGGCTTCGGAGTTTACTCTGCTGGGGTCGGCGGAGGTCGGACTTATCTTCGCTGCATAGGCTACGACGACGGACCACAGCCTGAGGCAATGTCCGGCGGAGGGACGATGCCCGTGGCTTTTAAAGGCTTTCGCGCCACTACCTCGACGACACAGTCCTACACGGCTTTTGTCGAAACAGAAGTTAATCTTGGGACTGAACTTTTTGATACAGAAGGGGCTTTCGCTTCTAATCGGTTTACTGTTCCAGCTTCGTTGGATGGTAAGTACGCAATATTCAACGCTGGAATGAAACTAGACGGAAACCGTAATGGTGCGTGCTATATTGAAGTCTCAACGGACGGAGGCTCGTCTTGGACAAAAATCGCCCAGGGCGGTTTTGCGTCGCAAGACGGAGCAGTCATGTCGTCTGGTGCCTACGAGCTACTTGCGGACGATATATACAGACTGACTTTCGCACTCTCCTCCGGTAATATAGCAGACAGTGACAGCACCTTCTTCAGCATGGGTGTACTAGAGAGCTCAGAGGACGCCGTCGAATACGTTGAAGACACAGGAACCTCACGAACGCTCACCTCAGCTGACTTCAATGGCAGACGTACTCTTGAAATGAATAACGCTGCTGCCATCACGCTGACTTTGAACACTGGGCTATCCGCTTCCGGACCTCTTGAGGTTATAGCTGGCGGAGCAGGTCAGATCACCGTCTCCGGTACAGCGACGATTGAATCCAAGTCCTCAGCCACAAAGTCCAACGGCCAGAATTCGTCTTTCTCGTTGATACCGTCCAACACGGCGGATACCTACAAGATGATCGGGGACATAACAACGTGACAGAGATAACGCAAAAACAGCTAGACCTTCGCTTCTCGAACCGTCGCAAAATGGCTTGGCGCTCGTTCTACTATATTGTGGTGTTTTCGTCCCTTCTAGTAGGGTACGCGTTGGGCTCTGATGAAGCCGCAGCTCGGGTTGCTCTTGTCCAGTGGATTGTATTACCCGTCGGCGGAATGCTGACGTCAATAGTTCTTGCGTACTTCGGCGTGAGCGCCTACGAGCAAGGGAAAATGAAATGATAACTGCGATCCTAGAAAGCCTCTCCTTTGGTCTCCTTTGGGACCTCCTCCCCTTGTTGGGGTTTGGCCCTGTTGGGATTGGAGTTTGGCTCCTCAAGAAATATACCCAACTACCAATGAAGTTGCTAGTCTGGGGCGGGGCTCTACTTGCTGTCCTCCTCCTCTTCTGGGCTTTCGACCGTCAACGAGATCAGATCAACGACCTCCGGGCAGAGCGAGAGCGTCTTATTGTTGCAGTAAAAACTCAGACGCTTACAATTGACTATTTGGAGCAAGAAGCTATAAGATGGGAAACAGCTTTGATTGCGGCGGAAGCCGTTCTAAGGGAACAAGAATTGATCGCCCAGCGCTCCGGGCACGAAATGGAGAACCTGAACGATGCTCTTGAGAAACTCAACGACGTACTCGAGCCCGAAGCTGCTGCTGATCGCGCTAACGTTATCTTTGGTGACGCTGCTCGCCGGTTGCGGTGCTCCGCAGGAGCTGGTGGTGAAGACTGTCCCGACTGAGGCTCCAACCGCGACCGTCGTCCTGATACCTGTACCCGCCGGAATTAAAACTGAGCCACCAACTGAATGGAAGGTTGTTAATACTCCGGAAGGTAAATTCTACGCCATTACGTCTGATCAGTACGAGCAATTGCTCATATGGTTGGCTGACACTACTCGATACGTCCGAGAGGCGTCCCTTCAGATCGAATACTACCGCAACGGTATTGAAGACGTGAGGTCTGCTGAGTAATGACCGAGCAGCAGGAGATCGCTAAGCTTCAGGCGGATATGGTAGCGCTCCGTAATGAGTTCCACGCCTACAAACTTGCCAAGCAACAGGAAGAAAGTCGTCGCCTCCGCACCGCCCTTATCTGGGCCGGTGGTATAATCCTCGCGTTGGGCGGTTTCGTCTGGTGGGAGATTATTTGGCCCGTTATCGAGGTCGGGAGGGGAAGATGACCGAGCAAGAGCTTCACGTCACTACGGAGCAGAACGAAAAGAAACTTGTAGTACTGCGAGCAGTTACGCGTTGGGCGCTATATAGTGCGTTTCTGGTATCGACTGCGACCTTCTTCTACATAGGTCCTCGGATTGATGCTGCTCTTTTCCCGGTCGTTGGGAAGTTCGAGATCACGAAGATAATCCCGAAGTCGAACGGCGTCACCCAAATAAAAGGCGTGATGTTCAAGCCCAAGTCGAAAGAACACTGCGATTGGGTCCAGACTACCTTCACGACAACAAACCACCGCGATCCGGCGAAAATAGTTCAACTTGAGTTTGAGCCCGACGACGTTCGAGATACTCGTCCTCCTGGCTCCCAAGAGTTCGGACCGTGGACCCTATTCAAACCAGACCCACCAATCGGGCCGTTCGTAACCGTCTGGTCAACTCATCGCTGCCACCTACTTTGGAACGTCCGCAGCGAGCTTTATTCAGGGTTGACAAGGGACTTCTTCCCACAGAACGCGGAAGAGATTGAAACTTTAGAGGATTGATGGCATGAGAACGACCCCTAGCGTAACCCTATGGGCCGAGGTCGCCGAGACCCTCGGTTGCGAGATCGCTGCCGTAAAGGCCGTTTTTGAAGTCGAGGCAGCAGGGAAATTTTACAACTCAAACGGATCGCTGGTGCGCCGCTTTGAGCCCCACCACTTCCCTAAGAAGTATTGGGCTCAGTTAGGGTTCAACCCAGGCTCCGGTTCTGCTTGGCGGAGGTCCCTGAAGGTATCGACCTCCGCACGCCAACGTATGTTCGACGTTGCCGAGAGCATCGACGTGGAAGCCGCCTATCGGGCTTGCTCCTGGGGTGCTCCGCAGATAATGGGGTTCAATTACGAAATTGCTGGTTACGATAGCGCTCGCGCTATGGTCTCGGCCTTCGAAGAGAGCGCGGATAACCAAGTCCTCGGCTTCGTTGGCTTCGTAGTGACCGAGGAGCTGGATACGTTCCTCCGCTCCCACGACTGGCTGTCCTTCGCATCCCGTTACAACGGAACCGGCCAAGCGCCAGTCTACGCAGCTAAAATCGAGAGTGCCTATCGTCGTCAGTCTGGTGGACTTCGCTCAACCACTGTTCTCCGCCTAGGCTCCCGAGGAAACGCCGTGGAGCAGCTTCAAACTAACCTCGCCACCCTCGGGTTTATTCCTGAGGACGGAATTGACGGACACTTCGGTCAGGAGACCTGGAACGGGGTTCGCCAGTTTCAAGCCGCGAACGACCTCACTGTTGACGGCATAGCTGGTAATACAACTCTGGCTGCTCTGGCGAGGAAGCCAGAAGTAAAAGAGGTCGTTCCCGAGAAAGAGATGCAGAAAACTATTGGTGATCTCAATATCGACCGGGTTGCTAAGATCGGCGGGTCAGTCCTCGGCGGGGGCGGAGTTGCAGGGGTTGTCTCCGGATTAGGAGAAACTTCCCAGACGATCCTAGTCGGGGGCGGGGTAGCCCTCGCTGTAATAGTTGCCCTAGCAGTGATCATTCCGAGGCTGAAGTCATGAAACGGATGAACCCTAAGCCCAGAAAAGAAGCAGATAGCATTACTTTCATGCGTCATGTGATAGGTTTTCAGTTCCTTAGTTTCATTCTCCTTTATATCTCTGACTATTTTTAAGTAAGAAGTAAAGAAGTAATGAAAACCCCACGTACCTTGGATTAATAGGTTTCATTCGACCCTTCCTAGGCCAGATGAATCATATGAACATATGAAGTCTGTTGGGTGCCCCTAGACTAGGGCGATCCGACCAGTTACCCTCAGGCTTCAGTTAGAAAAGGAGACCCCATTGACCGAGTTCGCTTTCAAGACCAAACCTTTCGAACACCAAGAGCGTATTTGGCGCGAGACCCGCGATGAGCGGGAGTTTGGTATCTTTTGGGAGCAAGGGACCGGGAAGTCTAAGCTTACCATTGATACGGTCTCCTGGGCCCACGCAAAAGGGGATATCAACGGAGCCTTAGTTGTAGCACCGTCAGGGGTTCACGCTAACTGGACGAGCGACGAGCTTCCCTACCACCTCCACCCTATGTTCCCGGGGAAGCGGTTCACCTACTACAGCGACAAGGCGAACAATAAGGGCTTCCAGAGGGAAGCGAAGGAGGTCCTTCAAGGGAACGGCCTCAACTGGCTGTCTATGACCTACGACGCCTTCAAGACCGAGAAGGGAAAAACTCTTGCTTGGAACTATTTCCAGAAGCGGAAGGTCGCGATCATTCTTGACGAGAGCGGTCGGATAAAGAACCCGAAAGCCCAGATCACGAAGAGCCTCCTCAAGGCAGGAGGCTTCGGGGGTATGCGCCGGGTCCTTGATGGGACGCCGGTCCCCAATTCGCCTCTGGACGTCTACACTCCAATTGAGTTCCTGAACTCGAAGTTCTGGAACGGCCACCGCTTCTCCAACTATCACGTATTCTCCCGATACTTTGGGCAGTGGGCTAAGATCAAGAGCCCGCAGGGTCACTCCTTCGATATCTGCCGGGGCTACAGGAACCTTGATGAGTTAGAGGTTATGGTCAAGCAGATATCTACCAGAGTTCTCAAGGAGGACGTCCTCGACCTCCCTCCGAAGCTCTATAACAAGCTGCGTTTCGAGATGACACCGAAGCAGTGCCGGGTCTACGATGAATTGCGCACGGAATACTTCGTCCAGCTTGAGAAGGGCGACGTCTTCGCCGAGCTTGCTATCGTCCGCCTTCTCCGCCTTGCTCAAGTAACTTCGGGCTACCTCCCGGTGGAGGACGACGATGAGAACGTCACCCTGGTTCCTGTTGACGACCGGAACCCGAGGATGGACGCTATGACCGACGCCGCCCGGGATATGCCTCATAAGTGTATCATCTGGAGCCGGTTTCGTCAGGACGTCGATCTCATTCAGGATCGGCTGAACCGAATGTACAAGAAAGGGGAGATCAAAGGGCGCGCTGTCGAGTACCACGGCGGATCGACCGAGAGCGAACTAGCCGAGGCTCGGGATAAGTTCCAGAATGGATCGCTGGAGGACGCTCAGTTCTTTGTATCGACCCAAGCGAAGGGATCGACTGGGATCACCCTTCACAAGTCGAAGTCAACTTGGTACTACAACAATACCTTCCGCCTCGACCACAGGCAGCAATCGGAAGATCGGAACCACCGCGCGGGTATGGATACCAACCCGGTGAACTATACAGACTTTCTCGCTCTGAAGAAGGGCGAGCCAACTATCGACGGCTATGTGCTGAATGCGCTTTTGACCAAGTTCAATATCGCAAAGCAAGTGACCGGTGACAACCTACGAGAGTGGCTATCATGAGCACCAGAGTTTTCGTCCCCTACCGACCTCAGAGGTACGACCGCAACAAGGGCGGTCTCGTCGATACGTTCCCGAGCCTGTTCAAGGCCGAGACGTTCGGGGAGATGACTTTCTTGTTAACCTCTTCTGTTAAGCCGTTCAATACGCGGCCAATAATCGACGAGCTTAGGGAGAAGCTGGAGGACTTCACTGAGGAGGATTATGTACTCTTAGTGGGCAATCCAATTATCATGAGCCTAGTGGCTACAATTGCGGCTGACGCCTCTGGAGGCCCCGTTCGTTTCCTACAGTGGAGCGATGGGGCCTATGTCGAGGTTGAGGCAGACCTGTCCGATCCGGACCCTGAAGACCAATAACGAACGCTTGACCGCCTCGCCTCGGGGAAGTATAACGTCTAAGTAGAAAAGGAGCACCAACGTGGCTTATGTAACAGATTTTTATGTTGAAAGCGACTACGAGGAAGAGTACGACGGCGACACGGGGAAGTGGTCCCACTACGCCGTAAACCGCGAGACCGGCGAGCGTAAACAATTAGACGTGTCGCCAAACTATTCGTATGTCCCAGTTGAAAGCTGGTGTCTGCTAGTAGCGTTGGACTTTCCTACCAGGGCCGACGTCCCCGGGGGTTGTATAGGCCCCTTGGGACATTCTGACCTTATCAAAATCAAGAAGAGCCTAGAAATGGAGAATAGCTAATGGCTGATGTAGATATCTTTGGAAACGACGGCGTAGAGGCGGGCGATAACCTGCTCGCGTCGATAGCGGCGACGGTCGTCGATATGAAGGAGGCCCAAGCAAAAGTAGCTGCTGCGGAAGAAGCTTTCAACGTCGCCAAGCAGAACCTTCGGAAGATCGCCGAGGATACTCTCCCAGCGCTTATGGACGAAGCCGGGCAGCGCGAACTTACTACAGCCGACGGCTACAAGGTAACGGTCGCCGAGACCGTCCGCGCCCATATCAAGGCGGATAATCAACCGAAAGCGTTTGCTTGGCTTATTGCTAATGGTCACGACCGGCTTATCCAGCGTGAGTTCAAGATGAAATTCGCGAACAATCAAATGGAAAACGCAAACAATTTTGAAGCCGCCATTACCCGTATGGAAGACTTGCCTGACTACGACGACAAGACCTCCGTCCACCCGGCGAGCCTGTCCTCGTTTGTTAAGGCCGAGCTTGAGGCCGGTCGTGATGTACCGATTGACCTGCTGGGCGTCCACCGACAACGAGTTGCGAAAGTTAAGTGATAGCCAGTCGTAACGGCTAGGCCTATGGGGAGCCAGAGCGTAACGGGGTGTTAAAGTCTCCCTCTCAAATCCCCACCCTAATAGCGTCACCTGCTTAGTGGTGAGACTTGCGGAAGCTCCGCTGACGTCGATATGGTCTCTGGGCGACGTTAAGCGATCCCGGACCGAGAAAGCCCAAGGAGGGCAACTATGACTGATACTAAGGTAGCAACCAAAGAGGAAGCCGGTCTCCCGGCCCCTCTCGACTTTGGGGAAGACGCCGGTCAAGGTTTTGATAACCAAGACAGCTCGTTTATCTCCATTCCGTTCCTGAACCTTCTTCAGGCGATGTCTCCTCAGATTGACGAAGAGAAGTACGAGGCCCAGTCTCCGAAGGCCGGTATGTTCTTCAATACGGTCACTGAAGATTTCATCGCTGGTAAAGACGGCATTGAGATTGTCCCCGCCGATATCCAGCGTGTCTACGTTGAGTGGGTTCCTCGGGACAATGGAGGAGGACTTGTAGCCGTCCATGACCCAAATGACCCGGCGACGAAGAAGCTGATTGCCGAAGGGGACGGCTATGGCGTAATCCAGCTCGAAAACGGAAATGAGCTGATTGAAACTTTTTACCTCTATGGGATCACCGTTGAGGGCGAAAGCGCAACAGGCATGATCGTCGTTCCGTTCACTTCGACGAAGATCAAAGTCTTGAAAGGTATCAACACAAAGTTGAACACCTTTGCCCACCGACGCTTTGGTATGCGGGGCAAACCTCCGATGTTCTCCCACCGTCTGCGTATGACGTCGTCGAAAGAGAAGAACAACAAAGGCGACTTCTACAACTACGCCGTAACCTCTGCTGTCACCGCTTTCGAGCACGACGGTAAGAAAGGTCACAGCACTGTGGTTGACGCTCTGTTCGACGCGAAGGTCTTGAAGAAAGGCGACGTTGTTCCTAACGTTCTTGCCTCAATGATCTCTCCCGGCGACGAGCGCTATGAAGAAGCCAAGAACTGTCTCCAGATGGTCCGTTCAGGCGAAGCGAAGGCTGACTATGAAAGCCAATCCGCAGCCGGTAGCGACGCCGGGAGCAGCGGAGATAACGGCGAAGTGCCTTTCTAGGCTCTAACCGTTATGGTCCCCGGGGCGCGTAGTTCTCACCGCGCCCCGGGTACTAAAATCAGAAAAGGAGAGGTACAGTGGTCTACGTTGACGACATGGAAGCGCCCTATGGCCGAATGAAGATGTGCCATATGATGGCTGATACTCCGGAGGAGCTTCTAGCCATGGCCTATAAAATCGGCGTAGACAAAAAGTGGATCCAAAAGGCCGGAACGATCTACGAACATTTTGACGTAGCTATGTCGAAGAAGAAACTGGCTATAGAGGCCGGAGCCAAACAGATAACCCGCCGTGAGGTAGGTGCGATCCTGAAGGAACGCCGGAGGGAGCTTCTCAATGAAATGGACAAGTGAGCAGGACGTCGCCCTCAGGGAGGTAGCAGAGTGGATACGGAACCCCGGAGCCAAACAGG
>Ga0209345_10001631_pt1 | contig 26449 bp, 24 predicted proteins | sample Cruoilmetagenom7_FD_187294 | JGI IMG/M metagenome (GOLD analysis project Ga0209345, IMG submission 187294) | Oil polluted marine microbial communities from Coal Oil Point, Santa Barbara, California, USA - Sample 7 (SPAdes) (version 2) | ecosystem: Environmental > Aquatic > Marine > Oil seeps ...
CTTTGATGACAATCATGACCAGCCGCATGCGATGGACTATTTCATCTGGGTGCTGAAATGCGGCGATGAGGTAATCCTGGTCGATACGGGCTATGACGAGGCCGAAGCCCGGCGCCGGGAGCGGCCGATCATCCGGGAACCGGCCGCCGCCTTGCAGGGCATCGGCATCAAACCCGAAGACATCACCCGCCTCATCGTTACCCATCTTCATTATGATCATGCGGGCGGTCTCAACCAGTTTCCCAACGCGACCATTCACCTGCAATCTGCCGAGATGGCATACGCCACCGGGCCCTGCATGTGTCACGACGCGCTGCGGATGCCGTTTTCCGCCGATCATGTCTGCGAGGCGGTCAAGCGGGTCTATTCGGGGCGGGCAATCTTTCATGATGGCGACGGTGAAGTCGCCGATGGCGTGACGGTTCATTGCATCGGCGGTCATTCGCGCGGACTGCAGGCGGTTCGGGTTCGGACGGCGTCGGGATGGCTGTGCCTGGCGTCTGACGCCGCGCATTACTATGAAAACGTGTTTTCCAGAAAACCATTTCCGATCGTTGTCGACATGCAGAACATGCTTGACGGGTTCGACCGGATATCTGCGCTTGCCAGTGACCGCAGCCTGCTCATCCCCGGCCACGATCCGCTGGTGATGAGCCTGTTCGAGCGGGCGGGGCCAGACTATGCCGTGCGGCTCGATACGGGTCCGGCAAGGGAGTTCACGCTGTGAAGATCGGGGTTGTCGCGGATGATTTCACCGGTGCCTCCGACATCGCACTGACCCTTGCCGAAGCCGGCATGAACACGCTTCTGCTGGCGGATATTCCGGGCGAAGCGTCACCGGTCTGCGACGCGGCCGTGATCTCGTTGAAATCCCGGACAGCACCGGTTGCCGAAGCCGTCGAGCAATCGCTGAAGGCCTGTGACTGGCTGGTCGCGCAAGGTGCCGAACAGATCATCTTCAAGGTCTGTTCAACGTTCGATTCCACCGACAAGGGCAATATCGGCCCGGTCCTCGAGGCCCTGGCCGTGCGCCTGGACGAGCACGCTGTCATCGTCTGTCCGGCCTTTCCGGAAAATGGCCGCAGCGTCTACCAGGGGCACCTTTTCGTCGGCGACAGGCTGCTCAATGAAAGCGGCATGCAGAACCATCCCTTGACGCCGATGACCGATCCGGACCTGCGGCGTGTGCTGGCGCGCCAGACAGCCTGGCCGGTGGCGCATGTGCCCATCCGGACAGTTTCGATGGGTGCCGAGGCGGTATCCACGGCGCTTGAGACGCAGACGGCAATGTTCATTGTCGACGCCATCGGGGATGACGATCTTTATACCATCGGCACTGCAGCCAAGGGCCGCAAGCTCCTGTGCGGTGGCTCGGGCATCGCGCTTGGGCTGCCGCGCAATTTCGGTTTTCAGCCCGGCTCTTCGTCCTGGGCCGGAGTCTCGGGTAAGGGCGTGGTCCTGTCTGGCTCCTGTTCGCTGGCGACGCGGGCGCAAATCGGCAAATACAAGCAATCCGCACCTTCGCTTGAATTGACCGCCGACGGGATCATGGCCGGGACTCACACTGCAGAGACTGTTGCCGACTGGGTGATGGCGCAGACGCATGATGCGCCACTGGTCTATTCCTCGGCGGAGCCCGAAGTCGTCAAGGCCGCGCAGGAACGCTATGGCCAAACGGTGGTCGCCGACCGGATCGAGGGCCTGTTTCACGATCTTGCCGCCGAACTGGCGCGTCGCGGGGTTAGCCGCATTGTCTCGGCAGGCGGTGAAACCTCCGGCGCTGTGGTCAGGGGGCTCGAGGCCGGGACACTGGCTGTCGGGATACGGCTTGCAGCCGGGGTTCCGGCTTTGAGGGTCGACGACCGGGCGCTGGTGATCGCGCTGAAATCTGGAAATTTCGGTGACGAGGACTTTTTTGCAACGGCCATGGCAAAGCTGGCGGGGGATCAATGAGCGAGGAAACCACGGCCCGGGACGGAATAGCCCGCTGGGCAAAATCGATGTTTGACCGCGGACTGACAAACGGCTCGTCCGGCAACATCTCGGTGCGATTGTCCGATGGCCGGTTGCTGGTTACGCCAACCGGTTCCAGCATGGGGTTCATTGATCCGGCGCGCATCAGTCTCATCGACACGACGGGTCAGCTGGTCAGCGGCGATGCGCCGACCAAGGAAATCCCGCTGCACAGTGCCTTTTACGAAACCCGGTATGGTGCCGGCGCGGTGGTGCATCTGCACTCGTGCCATTCGGTGGTGTTGTCAGTGCTGCCGGAGACCGATCCGGACAACGTTATTCCGCCGATCACCGCCTACAGCGTGATGAAGCTTGGCCGCGTCAAGCTGCTGCCTTATTTCATGCCCGGCGATCCGGCCATGGGTGACGCCGTGCGCGGTCTGCTTGGCAAGCGTTCGGCGGTTCTTCTCGCCAATCACGGACCGGTCGTTTGCGGCAAGGATCTCGATGCGGCTGTCTATGCCATGGAAGAGATGGAGGAAGCGGCAAAGCTGACCCTGATGTGCCGTGGCCTGTCGCCGAACCTTCTGACAGAGGAACAGACCGGCGCCCTGGTACGGAAGTACAATCCCGAAAGCTGACGCGCATGTTTCGAGGGCGGTGAGTAAATACCGGCTTGGGGAATGCGCGACTGGCGGGAAAGCCGATGTCCCGCCTGCCTGGTGTCATGACCGGCCTGCTCGTGGGTGAGCAGGCCGGCTCGAGCAATTGTTAGCCCAGAACGGAGACGGATTGGGTGATGTCGCCAAAGAGGTTGTCACCGGCGGCGGTTTCAGCGCACATCTCGACCCTGTCACCATGCTGCATGAACGAGGTCAGGGCTTCGCCGTGCTTGATGGTCTCGATGGCACGCCGCTCGGCGATGCAGCTTGAACCCACGCTCTCGTAGTCCTTGTTCGAAACCGTGCCGGAGCCAAGGATCGTACCGGCGGGCAGGTCGCGCGAATAGGCGGCATGGGCGATCAGCTGGTTGAATCCGAACTTCATTTCGTCACCGTTGGTGCGGCCGAATTCCTCGCCATTCAGACGGATCTGCAGTGGCAGGCAGACACGGTTGTTCTGCCAGCCCGTCCCCAGCTCGTCCGGCGTGACGGCGAGAGGTGCGATGCCGCAGGCGGGCTTGCATTGCAACCAGCCAAAGCCGGTGGCCATCTCGATCGGACCCAGCGCGCGCAGGCTCCAGTCATTGATCAGAACGATCAGCCGGATGTATTTCCCGGCATCTTCGGCCTTGGTGCCCATCGGCACGGCATCCAGGATCACCCCGTATTCACCTTCAAAATCGATCCCGTCCTTGGCCGAGGGAAAGACCGCTGTTGCCGTTGGCGGCAGAAAACGATCGGACATGCCCTGGTACATCAAGGGGCGTTCATTGAGGCCGACTTCGGGCAGGCCCCAGGCTTTCTGCAGCAGCAAGGAGTGGGTTTCAAAGGCCGAGCCGTCGAGCCATTGCCACGCACGCGGCAACGGCGCGAGCACGGCATCGGCGGCAAGCGGCTGCGCACCGGGGGCCTCGCCCGCATTGAGCTTGTCATACTGGGATTTCCAGACCGAGGCGTTTTCAGCCCATGTTTCAAGCGCCTGCTGCAGGGTCTCGACCTTTTCCGCAGCGACTGCGTGCTTTCCGTCGCGCGAGGCGATGTGAAGCCGTCCGTCAGGTGTGCCGTTGGCGAGCGTAACGAATTTCATTGGCATGTGCTCCTTGTGTCGTCTTCGCGGGCGCCGTCTCGCGTGAGATCCTGCACCCTGAATTGATCGGTTATGTTTTCGTCGGCAAACTTCAAACGGCTATTCCATCGGTCGCGCCGTTGACGAAAACCCTGGTTGTTGTCGGTACGGCATTGGCAATCGTGGCAATCGCCATGCAGGCATCGCGGCAGATTGCGACAAGCTCCTGGATTTTCTCGCCGGGCTCGTCGCTGTCGATCAGTACGTGACAGCTGTAGGCGTCGCAGCGCCCCACGCCCTGTCCACCGTTCTGCGGATCAGGCTGCAGGGTGGCGTACTCGGCACGGATCTCGACCTTGATCCTGCTGATCTGCATGGGGGCCTTGTGCAGGTAGCCCTTGATGTGGGTCAGCAGGCAGAAGGCAACGCCCATGATCAGGTACCCCAATGGCGAGGGGGCCGTATCGTCACCGCCCATCCCCGTGCCCTCGTCGCAAATCACTTCCCAGCTGCTGTAATCGGGCCGGGGGCTCAGGATCACGCCGCGCTTGCGCTGGCCTTCGCCTGGTTCGGCGATGACATGGTAGGGAAAGCAGACGGGTTCACCCGGCTTGATCCTGGCTCTTTGATAAGGCTCGAAAGACTGCAGCTCCGGCGGATTTTCGGTTCGGGTAACGATGTGCACTTGGTGCTTCCTCAATTCGTGGTCCGGTCGGGGTGTGCCAGGCCGGAAGGGGCTGGAACCGCGGCAGCGGTGGCGATCTGGTGGCCCTGAAAGTTCCGTCTTCCAAGAAGTTTCAGGGCCTGTCGGTCGTCACCACTGCCGCCGCGGCGCAGCGGATGATGGTGTGGGCGCCACTCAGTCCCTGAAAACTGCCACCGGCCGGCACCAGCCGGCGCTTGCATCCTTGACCTTGACGGGGAAGCAGATCACCTCGAAGCCGAAGGCGGGGAGGGTGTCCAGCGCCGCCATCTTCTCCATGTGGCAATAGCCGCGCACCATTCCGGCGCGGTGACCTTCCCAGATCAGCGAGGCATCGCCGGTCTCGGCCACTTTCTCCGCGGTGTGCGTGAAAGGCGCGTCCCAGCTCCAGGCATCGGTTCCCGTCACCCGCACACCCCGTTCGGTCAGGTAGAGCGTGGCCTCACGCCCCATTCCGCAACCGGTGCCGACATAGGCGGGCGTGCCATAGGCGTCGGCTGCGGCGGTGTTGACGAGCACGATGTCGCCTTCGCGCAAGGTGTGGCCGATGCGGGCAAGCTCGTCTTCCACGTCCTTGGCGGTGGCGACATAGCCATTGCCGAAATGACGGAAATCCAGTTTCACACCCGGACCCCAGCACCATTCCAGCGGCACCTCGTCGATGGTGATGGCGCGCTTGCCGCCGTCCATTGTGGAATGGAAATGGTAGGGCGCATCCAGATGGGTGCCGTTGTGGGTGCTCAGGGTAACCTGTTCAACCGCCCAGCCCTCGCCGCCAGGCAACTGGTCGCGGGTGACCCCGGGGAAAAATCCGAGCACCTGCTCTGCGGTGGTGTCATGACCCATGTAGGCAATCTTTGGCCCCAGGCCGGGCGGGTCGGCGTAATCGGTGTTTTCCAACGGCCGGGACAGATCGACAAGTTTCATGAGACTCTCCGTTTGAAAGGGGTCAGCGCCCCAGAAGTCCGGTTGCGATAACCGGGAAAGCGATTACGAGGCCCAGACAGACCAGCATCATCAAGGCGAAGGGAGCCGCACCGATGAAGATGTCCTTCAGGCTGATGTCGGGGTCATTCAGGGTGGATTTGATCACGTAGACCGAGATGCCGAAGGGCGGCGTCAGCAGCCCGATTTCGACGGCGATGACCGTGATGACGCCAAACCAGACCAGATCGACATGCAGCCCGGCCATCACAGGCAACATCAAGGGCACCAGGATCAGCATGATCGAGCCGCTGTCGAGGATCATGCCGAACAGGATCACCACCAGCACATAGAGCAGGATGATGGACAGCATGCTCATGTCCGCGCCTGCAACCATCACGCCGAACTGGGCGGGGACACCGGAAAAGGAGAGCATCCGCGAATACATCTGCGCGGCAATGATCAGGAACGATATCGCGGCCGTGATCAGGCCGGTTTCAACCAGGACCCGCCACAGGGCCGCCAGCGACAGCCGGCGTTTTGCGACGCCGATGATCAAGGCCCCGGCCACACCCACCGCGCCGGCTTCGACCGGAGTGAAGAATCCGAGGTAGAGGCCGCCCAGGACAAGGCCGATCAGCAGAGCAATCGGCATGCCCTTCGAGATGATTTCGGACGGAGGCATCGTCTCGGTGCCGGAACTGAGCGAGCGGCCGATGAAGCCGGGCGCGAGATAGGCCATCAGAATCGTGCCGATTCCAAACAGCAGGGCCAGAAGCAGGCCCGGACCAACACCGGCGAGAAACAGGTCGCCGATGGATTGCTCTGCCAGCAAGCCATAAAGGATCATCAACAGACTTGGCGGGATCAGCATGCCGAGCACCGAGCTGCCTGCCACCACGCCGACGGAATAGCGGGCGGTGTAGCCATGGCGGCGCAGCTCCGGCACCGCGAGCTTGGTGAACACGGCAGCCGAGGCAATGGATATTCCGGTTATGGCGGCAAATATCGTGTTGGCGGCGATGGTGCCGATGCCAAGCCCGCCCTTGATGCGTTTGAACATGGCGTTTGCGACATCGAAGGCATCGCGCCCCATGCCGCTTTCCGACACCAGGAAGCCCATCAGAACGAAGACCGGAACCACGCCGAAGAAATAGCTGGAGATTGCGTCATTGGCGGCAAGGCCGAGCATCTTGGCGGCCAGAAGCGGTGTGCCCTTGATTGCCCACACGCCAACAAAGGAACACAGGATCAGGGCAATCGGCACATAAAGTCCGCCCAGAACCAGCGTGCCCATTGCCAGCAGGCTGATCATGCCGATGGCAAAGTCGGTCATTCGATTGCGCCCCTGGTTACACGCTGGATGATCCGGGCGAGAAATTGCAGGGCCAGCAGCGTTCCGCCGATCATGATCATCAGCTTGGCCGGCCAGGTCGGCATGGTGAAGTTGCCGACGGCGCCGACAAAATCATTGCGGGTGAAGGCTTTGACCAGGATTGGCCAATGGGCATAGAGAATTGCGCCAATGACCAGCAGTCCCAGGATCTCGAAAACGATCTCCAGCAGATTGGCTGCGCGCGGTGCGCGCGAGCGCAATGTGGTGATCACGGCGTCCGACTGGGTGAGCCGTCCGGCCTTGAGCGCCTGGGGCACCTGAAGAAAGACGATGGCCACGATAGAAAGCGACACCATCTCCGGTACGCCGGGCAGCGGTGTGCCGAACAGGTTGCGGCCCAGCACGTCGATGCAGATCATCAGAACCAGCCCGACGATCAACATCGTGCCGCCGATATTTGCCCCCTGCGTGGCCAGATTGAGGACACGCAGGGGGAGGGAGGGCGATGACATTTATTCTTTGTCCCAGTCGCGCAGCGGCTTGGCGCCTCCGGCCCGCATGCGGTCCATGTATTCGGCCAGTACGCCTGAACCGTCCTTGCCGGCAGCGTCGAGGCCTTCGGCCCATGTCTTGGCGGCGTTGTCCATTCCGCTTGCCCACTGCTCACGCAGCTCGTCGCTGGCGTCGGTGATCGTTGCACCGGCGGCGGCCATCTTGTTGAAGGCAATATCGACGAAGGCTTCAAGGTCGCCGATGTACCATTCGGCAGTCACCTCGGATGCGGTGCGGAAAGCAGACTGCACTTCCTCCGGAAGGCCATCCCACCAATCCTTGTTCGCGCACAGCGAGCCGGCGTACTGGGCGCCAAGCCCGGCCTTGGTGATGTAGGGGGCGACCTCGTAAAGCTTGCCCGGGAAAGCGGCGGAGGCGAAAACGATCACCCCGTCATACACACCGGTCTGCAGTTCATTGTAGTACGTGGTCAGGTTGCCCTGAACGCCAACCGCGCCGGTGCCCGACAGCCAGTTGATGGCAGCGCCGGGAGCGGCAATCTTGCGGCCTTCGAGATCGGCCAGCGAGTTGACCGGGAAATTGGTCATCAGGGTGTAATCGTCAATCGATGTCGGTGCGCCAAGATAGACAACATTGTTGTCCGTGTAGGCCTGCTGCATGCGGGCATCCTCGACGTGGAGGTCGTGCATCGTGTCTGCAACAAGACGCGCATTGGCGCTGACGAAAGGCGTGTAATAGGTAACGTTCTGAACCGCCATTTTGGCAGGATCGAACAGGCTGGAGCAGACGCCGATTTCGGCCAGGCCAGCCTCGACGGTTTCAAGCTCTTCGCCGACGCCAGCAATCGCGCCGCCATATTGCTCCGAGAAGGTGATCGTGTGGCCAGCTTCGGCCAGTTTCTCGGTCACTGTGGGAATGAATGCCTCCGGCAGCATCTTCACCCAGCGGAAGACCGGCGGATGACCGGCGACGATGGTGACGTTGTAATTGTCGGCAAACACGGCGGTCGACGACAGGAGAATAAGCGCAGCAGCGCCCAATCCGGCAAATTTCATGGTGTCCTCCCAAAAAGACCACGCGCTGCCGGGCTCCTCCCTGCAGCCGTGACTTGGGCCGGAGCTTAACGCGAATGCCGCAAAGTAAGGAAATTGATATTGACGCTACCCGTCAGTGATGATGTTAATACCTCGTGCATCTTGAGAAACTCGACCTGAACCTGCTTGTCGTCATTGACGCGCTGTTTCGCACCAGCAGCGTGACTGATGCGGCCGCGGAGCTGAATCTGACGCAATCTGCGGTCAGCAGCGCGCTCAAACGCGCGCGGGCGCATTTCGAAGACGAGATCTTCTTCTACGACGGCCAGAGGATGAGCCCGACCCCCTTCGGTCAGTCGATCGCGGGCATCGTGCCCGAAATGGTGACGCGGCTTCGCGCGCTTTCACGGATGCGGGCCACAACAGACCTGGTGTCGCTCAACCGCCAGTTTACGGTGATCGCGTCAGACTATGTGGCCGCCGTCTGCCTGTCTGCCGTTTCCAAGCGGCTTTCCCAGGTTGCGCCAGACGTGTCGCTGGCGGTGGTGCCGTTCAGCGAGGACTCGATGGACAGGTTCCATCGCGGCAAGATCGATTTCATGATCGGGCCTTCCTACTGGTCGGCAGCGAGTTACAAGCGTGCCGCGCTGTTCGAGGATGGCTTCGAGTGCATTGTCTGCAAGACCAACCCTGTCTGCAAGACCGGACTGACGTTTGAAAAGTTCCAGGATTCGCCGCATGTGGTCACAAACTTCTTTGTTGGCGAAGGCAAAAGTCATTTCGAGAACTGGCTGGATGAGCAGAATTTCGACATCAAGATTGTCGCGTCCCTGCCCAGTTTTGTCGTGCTTCCGCATTACATCTCCGGCACCGCCAACATTGCCACCATACACAAGCGGCTTCTCAGCCAGATCGGACATTTGAAGGATCTGGTCTGCTTCGATCCGCCCTGTGACATCCCGCCATTGACGGAATACCTTACCTGGAAAGAGCATCAGGAATTTGATGTCGAGGCAACGTTGATGCGGGAGTTCATGCTGGAGATCGGAAAAAGCATCTAGGCCGGCCGGGCGTCTCCCCCAGGTTTTGCCGTCACATCAACCGGCCGAGGATATCGGTGAGCTTGGCCACCTCGTTTTCGCCCAGCAGGTTGCAAATCGCATCATCCTGACTTTGAACCACGTCGCGGATCTGGGCCATGCGTTTGCGCCCCAGATCGGTGAGCATCAGGTTGACCTGCCGCTGGTCGCTCTTTCCAGCCTGACGGTGCACCAGCCCGTCCATGACCATGCGGTCGACCATCTTGGTCAATGTCGGCGGGTTCATCAGCACGATTTTGGCCAGTTCGCCCATGGTCTGGCTCGGTTGTGCGTCCAGCGTCTCGAGCACGCGCCACACCTCCACCTGCACCCCGTGTTCCTTCAGTGCTGCTGTCAGCGACTGGTGTACGGCGCGGTGCGCTGCGGCCAATGTGTACGAGATGTAGGATTCGATCGGGCTTTTCATGTCACTTCCCAGAAGACGTGGTGCGTAGAAAATAGTTGACTTGGAAAATAATTTCAATTGCAATGAAGAAAAACCAACAAGCACGGCTGATAGGGGACACGTGCATGGAGTTTTCCCGGGCCACAGTGGCATTTCCGGCAGAGCTGAATGACCTTCGCGACTGGGCTTCTGTGAGCTCGGCGGGGTTCTATCGCGTGGCGTTGCTGATTCCCATGTGCGGATCCGCCGGACTTTGGGCGCCGTCGTGCATTTCATCGGCCCAGCTGGCCGTGGAAGAGATCAATCGCGGCAATGGCATCAATGGATGCCAGGTCCAGCTGATCATGATCGACTCGGCGCTCGAGGCGAAGGAACCGGTCGAGGAAGTCGTCAATGACCTGATCGAGGCCAACGCCATAGACGCGATCGTCGGCATGCATATCAGCGCCATCCGGCAACGGCTGAGCAAGGTCGTGCGCCAGCGGGTGCCCTATATCTATACTCCGCTCTATGAGGGTGGCGAGAACACGCCCGGGATCTTTGCCATCGGCGAAACGCCGCATGAGCAGCTGGGCCCCGCCATCGAGACGCTGCAGCAGCAGTTCCGGCCCAAGCGCTGGGCGCTGATCGGCAATGATTATGTCTGGCCGCACACGTCCCATTCCTATGCCAAGACCAGGTTGAAGGAACTGTCCGTCGGTCTTTGCTACGAGCGCTACCTGCCGTTCGGCGTGCGCAACATGGCGCATTATGTCGACGAAATCGCGCATTCGGGGGCGGAGGCGTTGCTGATCTCGCTGGTCGGCCAGGATGCCGTGACCTTCAACCGGGCATTCGGTGCGGCGGGACTGGATGGCAAGATGATCCGGCTGTCATGCTGCATCGAGGAGAACGGGCTGCTTGCCTGTGGCGACCGCAATCTCAAGCGGTTCTTTTCCTCGGCGAGCTATTTCGGCTCGCTGAGAACCGATGGCAACTGCGCCTTCAAGGAAAGCTATTACGGATTGCACGGCGACAAGGCACCGGTGCTCAATGTCATCGGCCAGTCGACCTATGAGGGGGTTCATTACCTGTCGGCGCTGATGGACGACAAATCCGCTGATTGGCGTGGGCGCAACATCCTTTCCGGACCGGCCTTCCGCTATCGAAGCGTGAAGCGCGCCTTTTCTCCGAAGCGGCCGGTGGCACGTGCCCCGATCTATCTGGCCCGCGCCGACGGGATCATGTTTGAAGTGCTAAAACAGATATAAATCAGCGGCTTGCCAATTTAATTGAATTGGAAAATATTTTACTTGAAAAGGAAAATAAAATTCTCCATGGTTATGTGACGCCGATACCCCCGGTCTCAAAAGGGGGAAGGCAATCGACATGCCGTTGGGGGATTTGGCCTTGGTCTGGTTTTTTTCGCTGCTCGCTCTTGCGCTCCTGCTGATCATCGCGATCTGGTTTTTGCAGCGCTATTACGCCAAGGCGACGCTGGATACGGCGCTTGTCCGCACCGGGCTGGGTGGCAGGCGTGTCATCATTGACGGCGGCTGTTTCGCCTTGCCGATCCTGTACCAGATCCAGCGCGTCTCGATGGGGTCGGTGACTTTCCCGGTCCACCGCAAGGGGCGTGAATCGCTGTTGACGAAAGATCAGCTGCGCGCCGACATCGAAATGGAATTCGAGCTGAGGGTCGAGCCGACGCCGGAAGGCATCGCCACCGCTGCGCAGGTGCTGGGAATGCGGATCGCTCGTGGTGGCGACGCAATCCGCGAGGTCGTCGGCGGTGCCCTGATCAACGCCATGCAGGACGCCGCGGCCAGGCGCAATCTGGCCGACATTCATCTCGACCGTTCCGGTTACACCTCGGAAGTGACGCAATCGGTGGCGGAGCATGCCGCACGCCTGGGGCTGGTCATGGTCTCGACCTCGCTGGTCAGCGTTGATCAGAGCGATCTGAGCCAGCTGAACGAGGGCAACGCCTTCAACGCCCAGGGCATGCGGCGGCTTGCCGAAATGGTCGCCGAACAGCGCAAGGCGCGGGTCAAGGTCGAAACCGAGACCGAAATCGCGATCCGCGAAAGCCGGCTGGCGCAGCATCAGAAGCAACTGGAACTGCAGCGCGCCGAACAGGAAGCCGAAATTGCCCAGCAGGAACATCTCAAGCGCATGCAGTCGGAAGCCCGGGCGCGATCGGACCAGGCAGAAGCCCAGGCCGAGTTCGCGACCGAACAGGCCCGGATCGAGAAGACGCAACGGGTGAAGGCAGCCCAGGTTGCCAATGACGAAGCGCTGCGGCGTGCCGAGATGGCGGCTGTCCTCGCGCTTGAAGAAACCCGGATCGAAAACGAAGTCCAGCTTGCCAAGCGGCGGATCGAGGAGGCCTCGACCAAGGCAGCGGAAGAGGACGCTCGGGCACAGGTGCTGCTCGCGGCCGAACGGGTGCAGGTGCAGAAAGAGCGCGCCATCGTCGAGCGGGAGCAGGAAATTTCCAGCCTCAGGCAGAAGAAGGATATCGCCCTGGAAGATGCACGGGTCCAGAGCGACGTGGATACCATGCTGGCCAAGGCCAAGGCCGAGGCCGAGGTTGCCCGGACCAATGCCGAGACAGAGCAGCGGCGCATGGAGGCGGAGGCCGCCGGACGTCACGCTCTCAATCAGGCCGAGAACACGCTGAGCGAATCCGTCATCCGGATGCGGCTGGAGGAGCGCAAGCTCGACCGGCTGCCCGAAATCATGACCCAGATGATGAAACCGGTCGAAAAGATCGATTCCATCCGCATCAACCAGATCAGCGGCATGGGAGGTCCTGCTACCGGCAGCGCCGGCGGCACCGGCGTCGACAACGCCTTTGGCGCGGCGATGGACCAGATCCTCGGAATGGCCGTGCGGCTGCCGGCAATGAAGCAGATGGGCGAGGAAATCGGGTTGGACTTTGACGCCAACCTGGCCGGGCGCACCGCCGATTACGCCCAGCGAACCAAGCAGAAAGACAAGGACTGAGACCACCATCCCGGTTGCCCGGGCGCAATCCAATCATTTCACGGAAGGAATACGACATGTCGATCAACAGACGCCATTTTCTAGCCTCCGCCGCCGCTGCAACCGGTATCGCGATGCTGCCGCGCGCGGTGATGGCCGCCGACACGATCAAGCTGGGCTCGGTCCTCGATGTTTCCGGAATTTTTGACGCCTACGGCAAGCCGATGGATGTGGCGATGCGGCTGGCGGTCAGCCAGATCAACGCGGCGGGCGGCTTGCTCGGCAAGCAGGTCGAGGTTGTCGGTTACGACACCCAGTCCGACATGGCGCTCTATTCCCAGTATGCGCAGCAGCTTGTCCGGGAGGACAAGGTGGACGTGGTTCATGGCGGCATCCTGTCGGCGTCGCGCGAGGCGATCCGCCAGACCCTGCACAAGAACAAGACGCTCTACTTCTACAACGTGCTTTACGAGGGCGGTGTGTGCGACCGCAACATCTTCATCAACGGCGTGACGCCGGCGCAGCAGGCCGAAGCGCTCGTGCCATATGCGATGGGGAAATCCGGCAAGAAGGTCTATATCGTCGCCGCCGACTACAATTACGGACAGATCACGGCGCGCTGGCTGCAGAAATTCATTGCCGACAATGGCGGTGAAACGGTGGGCGTTGACTTCTTCCCGCTGGATGTCTCGGATTTCGGCTCGACCATTGCCAAGATCCAGACCGCGGGCCCGGACCTGGTGATCGCACCGCTGGTCGGTGGGGCGCATCTGTCGTTCTTCCGGCAATGGGCTGCGGCAGGCATGAAGGACCGGATTGCGCTGGCCTCGACCACCCTGGGTGTCGGCAATGAACACAAGGTGCTGACCGCCGAGGAAGGCAACGGCATCATGGTTGCCTACAATTACAGCCAGGAACTCGACACCCCGGAAAACGTGGCCTTCAAGGAAGCCTGGGTCGCCGCCGGCGGTGACGCGGGCGGCATGCATGAGCTGTCCGTTTCCAACTACCACGGCGTGCTCACCTGGGCCGAGGGCGTGCGCCTTGCCGGGTCGCTGGAGCGTGACGCGGTCGTTGAAGCGCTGGAAACCGGTGTTTCGATCACCGGTCCCGGCGGCAAGGTGACCGTCGATCCGAAGACCCATCACGCCATTCTCGATGTTCACCTGATGGATGTCGAAAACCAGGGAATGCGGGTCGTCGAAACGCTGCCGCAACGTCAGCCGATCGACACCCAGGCTGTCTGCGATCTCAGCGCCAACCCTGACGACAACACGCAGTACGAAATCCAGATCTGACACCTTCCCAAGATGAGGGCGGGGCCGCCGGACGCGTGGCCCTGCCGTTCACCTCCCAATTTTCCAAGGCCACCCGTTCATGGATCTGGTATTCGTCATCATTGTCGAAATGCTCTACGCGGTCGCTTCGCTGGTGTTGATCAGCGCAGGCCTGGCCATCGTGTTCGGCATGATGAAGATCATCAATTTGGCGCATGGCGAGTTCATGATGCTGGGCGGCTATGTGACGATCACGGCCGTCTCGCTGGGCGCCAACGTCTTTATTGCCATGCTCATCATCGCGCCGGTGATTGTCGGTCTGATCGGGCTGGTGGTCGAACGGCTGGTGATCCGGCATCTCTATGGCCGCCTGGTCGACACGATGCTGGCGACATGGGGGTTGAGCCTGTTCTTTATCGGCCTGGCGACCACCATCTTCGGCAATACCACGACGGGAATCTCCACGCCGATTTCTGGCTTCACGGTCGGAGACTACCAGGTCAACGGCTACAATTTCTTCATCATTCTCATCGCCATCGTGCTGCTTGGCCTGATGTATGCCGTGCTCAAGGGCACCCGGCTGGGGCTGATCGCGCGCGGTGCGATGCAACTGCCCGACATGGCCGCAGCGCTCGGCTACAGCCCGGAACGGATCTACATGGCAACGTTCTTTTGCGGCTCGGCGCTTTCGGGGCTGGCGGGTGCGATCCTGGCACCTCTGGTCGGCCTGGTGCCGACATCCGGCGGGGCCTACATCGCCAAGGCCTTCATCACCGTGATTGCCGGCGGTCCATCCCTGATCACCGGATTGATGGCCAGTTCAGGGCTCTTCGGCCTGATCAACCAGATCTTCACCTTTGCGGTCTCACCGGTCATGGGTGAGGTGGCGCTGCTGGTTGCCGCGGTGGTTCTGCTCAGGCTGTTGCCGCAGGGCGTGACCGGCAAGTTCTTCCGGGGCAGGATGTAATGGCTTCATTCTGGGCAAAAGAGGTTCCGGCCACCATCCTCGTCGCGGCCTTGCTGATGTGGGTCATGCCGATGATGATCGGCACCTATACGCTGACCGTGCTTGTGATCTACGGAATGCTCGGTTTCAGCCTCGGGCTGATCTGGGGTTTTGGCGGGATACTGTGTTTCGGCCAGGCGGCGTTCTTCGGGCTTGGCGCCTACACCTACGCCATTGCCGCCATCAATATCGGCGACAGCACCATTCCCATGCTGCTTGCGGTTCTGGTTCCGGCCGTGTTTGCCGCATTGCTCGGCGCGATGATGTTTTACGGGCGTCTGACGGATGTCTACCTTGGCGTGATCACGCTGGTGGTCACGCTGATCCTGTTCAAGTTCATCAACTCGACCGCCGGCCCCGAATATGTGATCGGCAAGGCGCGGCTCGGCGGCTTCAACGGCATTCCTGGCTTTCAGACCCTGAACGTGCCGGGACAGCCGAACGACTATATCTACGGTGATCCGTACTATTATTTCTGCGCCATCCTGCTGCTCATCGTCTATCTGCTGGTCAGCTGGCTTTTGAAATCCTCCTTCGGGCGTGTGGCTGTCGGCATTCGCGAAAACGAAGTCCGGGTGGCGCTGATGGGCTACGATGTCCGCGCCCGGAAGACGGTGCTCTTTGCGGCAGGTGCTGCGATCGCCGGACTGGCCGGTGCGCTGTTTGCCAATTGGGGCGAGATCGTCACGCCCAATCTGTTCAGTCTCGGCCAGTCAGCCGAAATCATCATCTGGTGCATCGTCGGTGGTCTTGGCACCCGTATCGGCCCGATCGTCGGTGCGGCAGGCCTTGCCTATCTCAAGTTCCTGCTCGGTCAGCAAAGCATGATCGACAACACGCTGCTGACAGGCATCATTCTCGTCCTGTTCGTATTGTTCCTGCCAAAGGGGCTGGTCCCGGCGATTGCATCCTTGTGGCGCATCAGCTTTGGCCGCCGCCGCAAGCTGCCACGGCATGGCGCGCGCCGTATTCGCAACGGGGGCGTTGGCAATGGCTGAAGTCGTGCTTGAAACCGTTGGCCTGACAATGCGGTTTGGTGGTGTCGTCGCTAGCGACAATGTCGACTTCAAACTGAGGGCCGGAGAGTTGCGTTGCCTGATCGGGCCCAACGGCGCCGGAAAATCGACGTTTTTCAAATGCGTCACCGGACTTTTGACCCCGACCGGCGGACAGGTTTTCATGCGCGGGCACGAAACCACCGGCTGGAACCCGCATCAGGTCGCCGCCCTCGGCGTCGGCATCAAGACGCAGGTGCCCAACCTGATGGACGGCCTCGATGTCTTCGAGAACATCTGGATGGCGGCTCGGCGGTTTCTGCCGATGCAGGATGCAATGCGCAAGACGACGGAGGTGATCGAGCGGCTGGCCCTTGGTCCCATCGCGCGGACCGAACTGGGACGGCTGGCGCATGGCGAGAGGCAGCGGGTGGAACTGGGGCTGGTTGTTGCCGGCGATCCCTGGCTTGTGCTGCTTGATGAACCCGCTGCTGGCATGAGCGCCGACGACGTGGAACGGATGAGCGACATTATCCGTGAGATGACACGTACAGCCGCCGTGGTGATCGTCGAGCACGACATGCAGTTCATCCGCTCGATCGCCAATACCGTCACCGTTTTCCATCAGGGTGCGGTGTTGATGGAGGATCATGTCGACCGCGTCATGGCCGATCTCACGGTGCGCAACGTCTACCTGGGAAAGAAAGCATGATCATGGCCGAGGATCAGAAGAGCTGTCTGGATCTCAAGAGCCTGTCTGGTGGCTACGGCAAGGTGCCGATCCTGCACGGGATCGAGTTTTCGGTGGCGGAGAACGAGGTTGTGGGCATCCTGGGCCACAATGGCATGGGCAAGTCCACCTTGCTCAAGACCATCATGGGTTTCCTGCCGGCCAGTTCGGGTGCGGTGCGGTTTCACGGTGTCGAGATCACCCGCCTTTCACCCTATGAACGGGCCGGGCTCGGCATCGGCTATGTGCCGCAGGGACGCGGGATTTTTCCGCAATTGAGCGTGCGCGACAATCTGCGTTTTGCCTGGCACGATTATTCCGGCGGCAGCGAGGACGAGGTGATCGAGGCGGTTCTGGCCGACTTCCCGCGGCTGGCGCGGCTGCTCGACCGGATGGGCGGCGCCCTGTCGGGCGGCGAACAGCAGTTGCTGGCGCTGGGGCGCAGCCTGATGGGCGATCCGGAGTTCCTGCTGCTTGACGAGCCGACCGAGGGGATCCAGCCCTCGATCATCGAGGAAATGTCCGAAACCCTGCTGCACCTGCGTGAGCGGCGCGGGCTTTCGATCCTGCTGGTCGAGCAGAACTTCGATTTCATCGCCGACCTGTCCGACCGGGTGCTGGTGCTGGAGCGCGGGCGGATTGCCGGCGAACTCGGCAAGGCGGACCTGGCCGACCAGGCCAAGGTCGACCAGTTCCTGGGTTTCGGCGCCGCGCGCTCGACCCGCGGCAATCTGGCGGGGGCGGCAAATGCAGCGCCCGGTCTGGTGCCGACGCCCTCAAGGCCGCAGCATAACAATGCGCCTGTTCCCATCACCCCCCAGCCTTCGGTGACAAGCATGACTATCAAACGCCCAAGCCTTACGCAGATGCGCGCCATGGCGAGCCGTTTCGGCATGAACCTGACGGACGCGGAACTGACTGAGTACAGCCAGATCATGGAACCCTATATCCAGGCCTATGACCGGCTTGATGCGATGCCGGATAATCTGCCGGAGGTGCGCTATCCGCGTTCGCCCGGGCGCTTTCCCGATGCAACGGAAAACCCGCTCAACGCCTGGTACGTCAAGACCGAGGTTCGCGGTGCGCCCGACGGGCCATTGCGCGGCAAGCGCATCGCACTGAAAGACACGATCTGCCTTGCCGGTGTGCCGATGATGAACGGGTCCTCGATCATCGAGGGCTATACGCCGGAAATCGACGCCACCATCGTCACCCGGTTGCTGGATGCGGGGGCGGTGATCGCGGGCAAGGCCCATTGCGAAAACTTCTGTCTTTCCGGCGGCTCGCATACCAATGCCAAGGGACCGGTGCACAATCCGTGGAAGCGGGGCTACATGGCCAATGGTTCGTCGAGCGGTTCGGCGGCACTTGTCGCGGCGGGCGAGGTGGATATGGCCATTGCCGGTGACCAGGGCGGCTCGATCCGGCTGCCATCCTCGGCCTGTGGTGTCTATGGCATGAAGGCCACCCACGGGCTGGTGCCCTATACCGGCGTGATGCCGGTGGAGATGACCATCGATCATGTCGGTCCTGTCACCTCCACGGTGGCCGACAATGCGCTCTTGCTCGAGGTACTGGCGGGCGAGGACGGGCTTGACCCGCGCCAGTACAATCCGAAGATCTATCGTTACACCGAAGCGCTTGGCCGGGGTGCGCAGGGACTGCGCATCGGGATCCTGAAAGAAGGGTTTCACCGGCCCGAAAGCGAGGCCGATGTCGACCAGAAGGTGCTGGCCGCCGCGGACAGGTTCCGGCAATTGGGCGCCATGGTCGAGGAAATCTCGGTGCCCGAGCACAACCTGGCCGTCGATTGCTGGACGGCGATCACGGTCGAAGGTCTGCAGGACCACATGATGCACGGCAATATGGGCGGCACCAATTACCGCGGACTGTTCCTGCCATCGATGATCGACCAGATGTCGCACTGGCGCAACCGTGCCGACGAACTCAGTCATTCACTCAAGACCTGCATGTTTCTCGGCGAGCATTTCCAGACCCAGTACCGGGGGCGATTCTACGGCAAGGCGCAGAACCTCATGCGCCGGGTGAATGAGAAATATGCCGAGGCGCTGAAGCGTTTCGACGTGCTGCTGATGCCCACGATGCCGATGAAGCCGCAGGAAATTCCGCCTGCCGACTGTTCGATCAGCCTGTATGTCCAGCGCGCTTTCGAGATGATCGGCAACACCGCACCTTTCAATGGAGGCCTGCCTGCCATGAGCGTGCCATGCGGTTTGAGCGAGGGCCTGCCGATCGGCATGATGCTGGTGGGGCCGAGCTTTGGTGAAATGAAGATCTACCAGGCGGCGCACGCCTTTGAACAAAGCGAAGACTGGCGCAGCATGTAAAGGGGGAGGCCCATGTCCATTCTGAACGAGAGCCTGGCAGGACGACTTTCCGATTTCGGCCGTTCGGACAAGGCGCAAGCCATCGAGTCGAGCGAACCGGAAAACAATCTTTCCTATGTCAGGGGAAGCACGCATCTGCCGCTGCGCTACATCACCATCCCGCAATTGCTGCGCGAGGCCGTGTCGCTGTTCGGTCCGCGCGAGGCGATCGTCTGCCCGCAGCAGGACATCCGGCTGAGTTACTACGAGTTCGACCGGGCGGTGGACGAACTGGCGTCGGGGTTTCTTGCCATGGGGTTGCAAAAGGGCGACCGCATCGGCATCTGGTCGCCCAACCGGTATGAGTGGGTACTGACCCAGTTCGCCACAGCCCGGATCGGGTTGGTGCTGGTCAACATCAATCCGGCCTACCGGCTGTCGGAACTGGAATATGCGCTCAACAAGGTCGGCTGCAAGGCGCTGGTGACGGCGCGCACCTTCAAGAGTTCGAACTATCTCGAGATGATCCAGGCGCTGGCGCCGGAGATCGAGGCTTGTGCGCCCGGTCGGCTGCGGGCTTCAAGGTTGCCGCATCTGCGGGCGGTGATCGTTCTTGGCGAGGCCAGCGAACCGGGCGTGTTTTCCTTTGACCGGGTGAGGACCCTGGGCGGCCCGGCGCAGCAGTTGCGGCTGCCGGCAATCGAGGCCGAGCTTGGCCCGGATGACGCGATCAACATCCAGTTCACCTCGGGCACGACCGGCCATCCCAAGGGCGCGACGCTTTCGCATTACAACATCGTCAACAATGCCCGTTTCGTCACCGACCGCATATCGCTCACGGAAAGTGACCGGCTGTGCATTCCGGTTCCGCTCTACCATTGCTTCGGCATGGTGATGGGGGTGCTGGGTGCCGTCAGCAAGGGCGCTGCCATGGTTTTTCCCGGCGAGGCCTTCGATCCGGCCGCAACGCTGTCGGCGCTGGAAGCCGAACGCTGCACCGCGGTCTATGGTGTGCCGACCATGTTTGTGGCCATGCTCGAGGAGCTCGAGCGGTCACCGCGCAACCTGACGCAGCTGCGGACCGGGATCATGGCCGGTGCGCCATGTCCGGTGGATGTGATGCATCGCGTTATCGCGCGGATGCACATGGGCGAGGTGACCATCTGCTACGGCATGACCGAGACATCGCCGGTGTCGTTCCAGAGTTTCAGCGATGATGCGGTCGACAAGCGCTGCGAGACCGTTGGCCGGGTCCACCCGCATCTCGAGGTCAAGATCGTCAACGACGACGGACGGATCGTGCCGGTCGGCGTTCGCGGTGAGCTGTGCACCCGGGGCTACTCGGTGATGAAGGGCTACTGGGGCGACCAGGAAAAGACCGCCGAGGCGATCCGGGACGGATGGATGCACACCGGCGACCTGGCGGTGTTCGACGAGCAGGGTTTCTGCACCATCGTCGGGCGGGTCAAGGACATGATCATTCGCGGCGGCGAAAACGTCTACCCGCGCGAGATCGAGGAGTTCCTTTTCACCCATCCCAAGATTTCCGAGGTGCAGGTGTTTGGAGTTCCGGACGAGAAATACGGCGAAGAGGTCTGTGCCTGGGTGGTTGCCAAACCTGATGCCAGCCTTGACGGGGAAGAGCTGCGCGCCTTCTGCACTGGCCAGATCGCCCATTACAAGGTCCCCCGGCACATCCGGGTCGTTGAGGCGCTGCCGATGACGATCACCGGCAAGCCGCAGAAATTCATCATGCGCGACCAGATGGCGGAGATGCTGAAACCGGGCAACAGCCCGGCCTGACGCGGCGTCGCCGGCCGGGACTTCAGGATCGAGCACAACCGGGCATGAGAGCAAAGCTCACGCGCAGCCTTTCCGCTTCTGCGGCCCGGGGGCATGCCTTCAAGGCTGGCACAAACACTCGCGGCGACAGCGACCGGTTCCATGCCAGCCTGCTTGCTACATTCTGAGATCCGGATCAGGGGTTCAAACGCCTGATTTGAACTTTTTCGCGTGGGCACGCATGGCGCCGGCAAACAGCGTGATGTCGATGCCGACACCGAGGAAGTTTGCACCCGCTGTGCGGCAATCGGCGATGTAGGCGGGATCCAGGGACAAAACGCCCGCGACTTTCCCGGCAGCGCGAATGCGCCGGAGCGCGTCAAGCACCGCGTCCTTGACGGCCGGTTCGGAGGGCTTGCCGATATGGCCCATGTCGGCAGCCAGATCCGAGGGGCCGATGAACACGCCGTCGACGCCGTCAATGGCGAGAATATCATCCAGCGCTTCGAGGCCTGCACGGCTTTCAACCTGGGCCAGCACACAGATCTGGTCATCGGCGGTGGTCAGGTAATCCGGGATCGCGGCAAATTTCGAAGCGCGGGCGAGGGCGGAACCGACCCCGCGGAAGCCAAGCGGCGGATAGCGTGTGGCGCGGTAGATCTGCTCGGCCTGTTCTGCGCTCTCGACCATCGGGATCAGCAGCGTCTGCGCGCCGATATCCAGTGCCTGCTTGATCTTGGCCGGGTCATCATCGGGCAAGCGCACCACGGTTGATGCCCCGCCGGCTTCGAGCACGGCCAGTTGGGCTGCCATCGAGCGGATGTCATTGGGAGCGTGCTCGCCGTCGATCAGCAGCCAGTCGAAACCCGCCGTGGCCGAGATTTCCGCAAGACAGGGCTCCGCCATGCCAAGCCAGCAACCGATCAGTGTTTCACCTGCCTGGAGGCGATGCTTGAGCGTGTTTTGAGGAGCCGGCATGGTGAGAATCCTTAGCTGAATGACACGGAGACTGAACCGAAGCCGCCAAAATCGGCCTCGAAGATTGAGCCTGATGGCGCCTCGATGGGGCGGATGAAGGAACCCGAGAGGACGATGTCACCTGCGGACAGGCCATCTCCATACTGGGCAAGGCGGTGGACCAGCCACAAGATTCCGGTGACCGGGTCATCGAGGACCCCGGCGCCAAGGCCGGTCTCCTCGACAACGCCGTCGCGCTTGACGATGGCGCCGACCCAGCGCAGGTCAAACGCGTCGACGGCATGGCGTGCTTCGCCCAGAACGATGCCTGCATTGGCAGCGTTGTCGGAAATCGTATCGGTGATGATCCGCGCCTTTCCGGTTTCGGGGTCAGCGCGCAGTATGCGGGTGTCGAGAATTTCGAGCGACGGTGCGACATGAGCGGTGGCGGCGAGCACATCGTCGCGGGTCACGTTCCTGCCTGCGAGACCGGTTTTCATGATGAAGGCAATCTCGGCCTCGACGCGCGGCTGGATGAATCGTCCGGCAGGGATCGTCGCACCGTTTGCGAAAAGCATGTCTTCCAGCAACACGCCGCTGTCGGGCGTGGTGATGTTGAGTGCCTGTTGCATGGCGCGGCTGGTCAGGCCGATCTTCCAGCCTATGACAGCGAGGCCGGCGGCGCGCTTTTTCGCCACAAGTGCCGATTGAACTGCGTAGGCATCGTCCAGTGTCATGCCGGGGTAGGCAAGGCTCAGGAGGCCGCACTGGCTGCCGCTTTTCTCGGCTTCGAAAAGACGGCTTGCGGCTTCTGCGATCTGGTCGGGTGTCATTCGTCGACCACTCCATTGCGCAAGGTGCCGATACCGTCCGCCTCGACCTCGATCGTGTCGCCGGGAACCAGCCATACGGGCGGATCGAAGCGGGCGCCGGCGCCGGTCGGGGTTCCGGTGACGATGATGTCGCCGGGAACCAGCGTGGTGAAGGTCGAGATGTAGGCAATCTGCCGGGCCACGGGGAAGAGCATGCGGCCGGTCCGGTCGTCCTGGCGGATATCGCCGTTGACCCTGGTCTGCAGGTGCACATCGACAATCTGGGCAGGATCGGTGAACGGCACCAGCCAGGGGCCCATGGCGCCGGAACCGTCCCAGTTCTTGCCCTGGGTGACGTTGAACTTCGCATGCCGCACCCAGTCGCGCAGCGTGCCCTCATTGCATAGGGTCAGTCCTGCGATGTGGGACAGGGCTTCTGCTTCCGGGATCCGGCGTCCGCCCTTGCCGATCACGATGGCGATCTCGCCTTCATAGTCGAGTTGCGGTGTTTCCGGCGGCCGGGTCAGCGGTGTCTCGTGGCCGACGAAGGATCGCGGGAAACGGATGAACAGGCTCATGTTTGGCGGCGCGTCCTGACCGTCCTTGTATTCGGCATTGCGGTCGGGGAAATTGACGCCGACACAGATGATCTTTTCGGGATCGGGAACCGGGATTTCGTAGGTGAAGCTGCCATGCGGATGGGTGACGGCCCGGCCGGTTGCCGCCTGGGCAATCTCTTCCAGCGCGCCTGCCGCAATGACATTGCGCAGGGTGTGCAGGTGCGGATAATCCGGCGAAAGGGCAATCATTCCCTCCGGGCGGGCTATTCCCCAGTGGCTTGTTCCCTCAGAGGTAAACGTGGCAAACATCAGATGGTCTCCGCAATTTCGGACAGCACGTCAAACGCAGTATCAACATCATCGCGCGTCGCGTCGAACTGGCCGACCTGAAAGCGAATGGCGATCTGCCCGTCCACGCGTGTCTGGGTGATGTAGATGCGCCCGTCGGTGTTGATCCGGTTTACATATTCGATCAGTTGAGCGTCGGTTTTGTCGGCAAGGCGGAACGTGAAGAGCGAGAGAACCGGCTCGGTGACAATCTCGAAACCGGGCGTATTGCGCAGCCGTTCGGCCAGACTTTGCGACCAGGCAACATGGTTGCGGATGCGCTGGCGCAGTCCTTCAAGTCCGTAACTGCGGATCAGGAACCACAATTTGAGTGCCCGAAAGCGGCGGCCAAGCGGTACCGACCATTCCGAATAGTTGATGATGCCATCGGCACCATGGGTCTTGAGATATTCCGGCTGGATCGCAAGCGTTTTGACCAGGCTTTCGGGATCGGCAATGAAATGTGCCGAGCAGTCAAATTGCGCACCCAGCCATTTGTGTGGATTGAAGACGACGGAATCCGCGCCGTCGACGCCTTCCCAGAGTGTGCGGAATTCAGGGCAGATCATCGCCGATCCCGCCCATGCGGCATCGACATGGGTATACAGATTGTAGGCCTTGGCAACCTTGATCACCGCGGCAAGATCATCGCACGCGCCGGTTCCCGTGCCGCCGGTGCAGGCAACAAGGCCACATGGCAGGAAGCCGTTTTCGATATCGGCACGGATGGCTGCATCAAGCGCTGCGGGATCCATTGCACGCAATGGCCCACCGGTGGGGATGCGAACCAGGTTTTCCTCGCCGATGCCGGAGACCCAAATCGCACGGTCCACCGATGTGTGAACCTCGGCGCTGGTATAGACCCGCAACCGCGGCTGGCCGGAAAGGCCCTTGGCGTTGCCGGTCCAGCCGAGTGCGCGTTCCCGCATCGTCAGCACAGCAGCCAGCGTGGCCGAGGAGGCGCTGTCCTGAATGACGCCGGAAAAATTGCCGGGAAGCCCGAGAGCCTGACGCAGCCATTCGAGCATGCGGGTTTCCATTTCGGTCGCCGCCGGGCTGGTTTGCCAGAGCATGCATTGCGGCGCGATGGTCGACACCAGCATTTCGGCCAGCATCGATGGCGGGGCGGCATTGGCCGGGAAATAGGCGAAGAAGCGCGGGTGCTGCCAGTGGGTAATTCCGGGCATAACGATGCGCTCGAAATCAGCCATTACCGCGTCCATCGGCTCTCCGTTTTCGGGAGGATGGGCCGGAAGCTGGGCGGAAATTTCACCTGGCTGCACCTGGGCACGAACTGGACGCTCCCGCAGGGTCGCGTGATAATCGGCCGCCCATTGTGAAATGTGCGATCCCCAACGGGAGAATTCGGTCCATTCCATGATCAATCCTTACGGTGCAATAATGGGCTGCGACTTGAGATCGCTTTCCACCAGCCTGGCGCCCTCGAATTCAGACCCCAGCTCGAACCAGCTGCGCGGCGCAGGTGCACCCCACAACGTCTGGCGCTGGGGATCCTTGAGATCCCATTTGATCGGTTCGTGATCGGGATCGATGGTCTGGTAATCCGAGCAGTAGATTTCGGTACGATGGCCGTCATTGTCGCGGATATAGAGGAAGAAGGCATTCGATATGCCGTGACGGCCGGGGCCCCGTTCGACATTGGCGAGGTAGCCGGTTGTCGACATCAGGTCCAGGAGGTCGATGATGTTGAGCGGGGTCGGTACCCAGAACGCCGTGTGGTGCAGGCGGGGGCCGGTGCCATTGGTGAAAGCGATATCGTGAACGCCACCCTTGCGATGCATCCACGCGGCCCAGCTGCGGCCGGTTTCAGCGTCTTCGGTGTATTCGGTGACCCGGAAACCGATATCACCGTAGAACTTGATGCTTTCATCGACATTGGACGAAAACAGGTTGAAGTGGTCGATCCTGAGCGGTTTGACGCCGCGATAGAGCTTGTACTTCTGGTGCACGGGTTCCAGCCGGTCCATCTTGGCGTAGAACTCCAGGGGAACGCCGAAGGGATCACGCGTGCTGAGCACCCTGCCCATGAACGGGCGCTCAATCCAGGCGGTGGGAAGGTCACGTGACCTGAACCAGCTTTCGGCCTTGTCCAGGTCTTCCTCGCTCCAGACCTTGAAGCCGAGCACACCGACCGACGGCTGCGCCGCTTTCTTGAGGATCATGCAGTGGTGGCCGCGTTCCTCCATGGCGCGCAGGTAAATTGTCTCGGAATCTTCATGGGTGACCTGAAGGCCGAGCGTGTCGACATAATAGCCGCGCGACCAGGCAAGGTCGGTGACGCGCAGCTCGGTATGGCTGAGCCGGACGATGTTGAAGGGCGGATTGAGGTTCGGTGCGGGAATGGACATGGTTCTCTCCTCCAACCGGTTCAGGTGACCGGGAAAATGACGTTGGTCTGCCCGGTGCCGGACGACGGGAAATATTCGGTCACCACTTCGCACCTGGCGTCGTAGGCATCCCAGCCCAAGGCACCGTAGAGCATGGCGGTGTCGTGCATCGAGCCTTCGCCGCAGCAGAAATTGGCATAGTCGCCGAGCATCTTGAGGAAAGTGGCGTGATCGCCGTTCTTCCACATTTCCAGCACGTGAAGATCCATCTGCCGGTTGAATTCCGAGCTGATGGTGAAGGTGCCGTTGTTGGCGGCGTAGTCCTTGTTGGGCCAGATCTTGTGCGACAGCGAACCGGACGCCACCAGCAAGACCTTGCTGTCGGAGGCCTCGACCGCCTGACGGATGGCCTCGCCAACGATCCGGCTTTCATCATGGCCGTGCACGGTGCACCAGGCGGCGACCGAGACCACTTTCATCTTGTGTTCCCGGCTCATGAACCGCATCGGCACGAGTGTTCCGTATTCAAGTTCGAGACTGTCGAGATGGTGCGACAGCGTATAGGCGCCCTTGTCGGAGGCGCATTTGGCGATGGCGTCGCCCAGAGACGGGTTGCCCTCGTAGTCGTATTCCAGATCCTGGATGAACTGCGGAAATTCGTTGGACGTGAACACGCCCCTGAACC
>Ga0209345_10001632_pt1 | contig 26414 bp, 21 predicted proteins | sample Cruoilmetagenom7_FD_187294 | JGI IMG/M metagenome (GOLD analysis project Ga0209345, IMG submission 187294) | Oil polluted marine microbial communities from Coal Oil Point, Santa Barbara, California, USA - Sample 7 (SPAdes) (version 2) | ecosystem: Environmental > Aquatic > Marine > Oil seeps ...
CATTCCGCTGCGCAGGCCGGGTCACGATCACCAGATTTGGCTAAACTGCTACTGTGAGATTCGGTCAGGAGAGCCCGCACAGAGTGCCCGACGCGACGGGCGCCAATGCCCCCTGATCACCGAATCCTGCCTGTTTCCAACGCGCGGACCCAACCCGGGAGGGACATCCCTGTCCGTGATTACATGCCGTCTGCATCGGCCTTTACGATGCAGACGACTCCGAGGCGCCCTGCTCGGTTCTGGCGTTGTTTGCGCGGGATATCGGCGGAAATTCTTCAGGGGTGACCGTTTCCTTCTCCAGCAACAAGGCGGCGCCGGCCTTCAGGTCGGACATATGGGCGGTCAGAATCGTCTTGGCCTGCTGATAGGCATCTTCCATCAACTGGCGGACGGCGAGATCAACTTCGCGTGCGGTCTCTTCAGAGTAGTCCCTGGCCGCCATGCCGAAGGCATTCTGATCCAGATACTGGCCGCGCTTGTCTTCCAGAACGGCCTGGCCGACCGCGGAGGTCATGCCGAAGCGGGTGACGCATTCCCGCGCGATGTCCGTAGCCTTGGCCAGATCATCGGACGCGCCGGTTGAGATCTCCTTGAAAACCAGGTCCTCGGCGGCACGGCCCGCCATCAGGACCACCATGCGGTCCTTCAACTCGGAGAATGTGATCAGGAACCGGTCTTCGGTGGGGCGCTGCATCGTGTAGCCCAGCGCCCCGATCGAGCGCGGAATGATCGACACCTTGTGCACCGGATCGGCATGAGCAACATTTGCGGCGGCAAGTGCATGGCCCATCTCGTGATGCGCGACACGCGCCCGCTCCGCGTCACCCAGCACCCGGGATTTGCGTTCGACACCGGCCACAATGCGTTCCACCGCCGCGGTAAAGTCGGCCATGGTCACCTTTTCGCCGTCACGCCGTGTGGCAACAATGGCGGCTTCGTTGACCAGGTTGGCGAGGTCGGCACCTGTAAAACCGGTGGTGATCGCCGCAACCTGGTCCAGATCGACATCGTCGGAAAGATTGACGCCTTTCACATGGACCTTGAGAATGGCCGCGCGCCCCTTGCGCTCCGGCCGGTCAACGACAATCTGGCGGTCAAACCTGCCGGCCCGCAACAATGCCGCGTCGAGAACCTCGGGACGGTTGGTTGCGGCCAGCAGCACGATGCCGACCCTTGGATCGAAACCATCGAGTTCGGACAGAAGCTGGTTCAAGGTCTGTTCTTTTTCGTCTCCGCCGCCATAGCCCGATATGCCCGAGCGGGCGCGACCAAGGGCATCGAGTTCGTCAATGAAGATGATGCAGGGCGAAGCCTTGCGGGCCTGCTCGAAAAGATCGCGCACACGGGCCGCGCCGACACCCACAAACATCTCCACAAATTCGGAGCCTGAAATCGAAAAGAACGGCACGCCCGCCTCGCCCGCAACCGCACGCGCGAGCAGCGTCTTGCCGGTGCCGGGCGGGCCGACCAAGAGTATCCCCTTGGGAATATGCGCGCCGAGGCGGCCGTACTTGTCCTTGTCCTTGAGGAAGGACACGATCTCCTGCAACTCGCCCTTGGCTTCATCAACGCCGGCGACATCATCGAAAGTGACGCCGGTCTTCTTCTCCAGATAGACTTTCGCCTTGGACTTGCCGATGTTGACCAGGCCACCCAAGCCCTGCCCACCGCCGGACATGCGGCGCATAAGAAGCATCCAGATCCCGAAAAACAGCAGGACAGGCGCAACCCATGAAATCAGGTTTGTCAGCCAGTTCTGATCCGAGCCACCGGTGAAGACGACATTCTTCTCCTCCAGCGTGTTGGCCAGGTCAGGATCGACACGATGGGCCACGAAATACTGCTTGCCGTCCATGGCCTGCTTGAAGCGCCCCTGAACCATCGTCTCGGTTACGGTCAGCTCCGCAATATCACCCTTGTCGAGATGGGTCAGAAACTCGCTGTATTGCAGGGTTTCGACACTGCGAGCCCCGATCCAGACCTGCAGGCCCATCCACAGCAGCGCTGCGATGATCCAGAAGGTCCAGTTGAACTGTGTCTGTTTTTGCTTGTCCATAATCACAACTCGATCGGGTTCCTGATTTCAAAACACATCCAAACCCGGGCAGCCAGGTTCCACTGCCTCATGCTGCTAAATGTGTCATCGATGCCGGCAATTTCAACGTCGCACAGCATCAAAGGACCGCCTTCCATGAGAAACTCGACGTCAATGATCTCGATTGCTTCGGGTCGGCTGAGTTCAGGCTTGATAGCCACCTGCGATCGATAAACCATATGATCGTCATAGCGCGCGGTAACAGCGATCACAAACGCAATCAGTTCCTCGGTCTGGCCCGACAATGCGCCATTTCCCGGTGCATCATTGAGCAATTCGCTGATTATCGGGGTGGCGGCAGGGATCGCTTTTATCAGGTCCGTGCAGCCTGCGTGATATTGGTCGACAATGTCCGGGTCGTGTCTCATAGCCTGAAGTCCCTTTTTGCCTCAAAGGGACACTACGCGCCGATGCAGCCCACCAAATTGACCTCCGTCAATCTGCAATTCCCAGCCTGTCGAATCCACACAGTTTGTCGACGGCTCTCCTGAAGACGAGACACACTGTCAGGAACCACCACCGCCCGCATCCACGCTCACGGGCATGGCTGCATGGGGACTGCGGAGGCACCGCTGCGGGTTTGGCAGTGGCTGCAACCGGTGAGAAGGCGGGGCCAAGGCGCGCAGGACACCGACACCAGCTTCCGGTCTCAGCTTACAGGCAATTGACTTGGGAACCCCGCCTGCATCGGGGGCGCATGGGCGCTTGCGATTGCACCCATGCCTTGTCCAATCTTCCGAAGGCCTCTGATAACCGGCACGCCTTCCGGGTAGCTCGCTCAGCGCATGATGAACGGGTTGGGGACATCCTTGTTGAAGGCCATCCAGACGCTCTTGGTCTCGAGATAATCATAGATCGCGTCCTGTCCGCTTTCACGGCCCTGACCCGAATTCTTGAACCCGCCAAACGGCATCATGTAGCTGACGGCGCGATAGGTGTTGGTCCAGATCGTGCCTGCCCGAAGCTTTTGCGCTGCGGTGAAAGCCCGCGCCATGTCGGTTGTCCAAACACCGGCTGCGAGGCCATAGGGCGTATCATTGGCGATGGCATAGGCCTCGTCATCGTCGGTGAAGCGGATGACCGAGAGCAGCGGGCCGAAGACTTCCTGCTGGGCGATCTGCATCTCATTGCGCACGCCGGCAAAAACCGTCGGCTCGATGAACCAGCCATCGCCGCATTCGGGGCGCTCGGCTGGTTTGCCGCCCATGACGCAGGAGGCGCCCTCGCCCTTGGCCATCTCGATCATCGACAGGATGCGGTTGTATTGCGGCTGCGTGGTGACCGGGCCGACCTGGGTCGACATGTCCATCGGGTCACCCATCCGCGCGGTGGCGGCAAGAGCGAGGAATTTTTCGAGGAACTCGTCGTGGATGCTGTCATGCACGAGCAGCCGCGAGCCGGCGATGCAGGTCTGGCCGGTGGCGGCGAAGATGCCGGAGACTACACCTTTGACCGCATTGTCGATATCGGCGTCGGCGAAGACCAGCTGGGCGGACTTGCCCCCAAGTTCCAGCGTCAGCCGCTTGAAATTCCCGGCCGATTTTTCGGCGATCTTGCGGCCTGAAACTTCACCGCCGGTGAACGCAATCTTGTCGATGCCGGGATGGGTCGACAATGCCTCGCCTACATCCTGGCCAAAACCGGTCACGACATTGACCACGCCTTTCGGGAAGCCCGCTTCCTCGATCAGCCGCATCAGTTCGAGCGTCGAGGCGGAGGTGAACTCCGATGGCTTGATGACCATGGTGCAGCCAGCGGCCAGCGCCGGCGCCATCTTCCAGGCCAAAAGCAACAACGGCGAGTTCCACGGCGTGATCGCCGCCACCACGCCGATCGGCTCATGCCGCGTGTAGGTGAACATGTCGGGCTTGTCGATCGGCATCACCGCGCCCTCGACCTTGTCGGCCATGCCGCCGAAATAGTAGAACCATTGCGGGATGTAGCCGACCTGGCCGCGCATCTCGGCGTAGAGCTTGCCGTTATCCTGCACCTCGACCGCCGCCAGGTGATCGGCATCGCGGGCGATCAGGTCGCCGAGCCGGCGCAGCAGATGCCCGCGCTGGGTGGCATTGATCTTGGACCATTCGCCGGTCTCGAACGCCGCACGCGCAGCACCCACGGCCTTGTCGACATCGCGGGCATCGCATTTGGGCATATTGGCCCATTGCTTCGCAGTGAAGGGGTCTGTCGATTCGAACACATCGCCGGATTCAGCTGCGACCCAGCCACCGTCGATAAAACAGCGGTAATCCTTGATGCCTTCAATTCTGGCCATGTCCATTCCCCTTGAAATTGATGTCGCGAAGCGCCGGTGGCCTTGCCACCGGTTGCATCTCCAAAGCCGTTCAGTCTAGACGAAGTCGACGATCTGCCGGATGGCCTCGCCACTCGCCAGCCTGTCAAAGCCCTCGTTGATGTCGTCGAGCGCAATGCGGTGGGTCAGCAGCTTGTCGACCGGCAGCTTGCCGCGCTTGTAAAGCCCGAGAAACCGTGGAATGTCGCGTGAGGGCACGCCCGAGCCCAGATAAGAACCCTTCAGCGTCCGCTCTTCGGCGACCAGCGACACGGCAGGCAATGTCAGCACCGCGGCCGGATTGGGCAGGCCGGCGGTCACAGTCGTTCCGCCACGGCGGGTGATGGCATAGCTGAATTCCAGTGCCTTGACCGAACCGGCAAATTCCAGCGCGGTTTCCACACCACCATTGGTCGCGTCGCGAACCTTGGCGACGACATCGGGATCATCGGCCCGGAAGGCATGCGTGGCGCCGAGTTCAAGCGCAAGATCGAGCTTCTGCTGGAACATATCAACGGCCACGACCGTTTCAGCCCCCGCGGCAACAGCACCGAGCACCGCTGCCAGTCCGACACCGCCGAGACCGATCACCGCAGTCGTTCCACCCGGTTTTACATCACCGCCGTTAAAGACAGCGCCTGCACCGGTTAGCACCGCGCAGCCCATCAATGCAGCGATATGCAGCGGCACCTCGCGGTTGATCTTGACCAGTGAATTGCGTGAGACCGTGGCGTATTCGGCAAACGAGGAAACACCGCAATGGTGATGCACCGGCTGTCCATGGCTGCGCAGCCGGAAGGCGCCGCTCATCAGGTCGCCAACACCGTTGTGTAGAGCGCCCGGCTCGCAAAGTGCAGGACGTCCCTGGGCGCATGGCGCGCAATGGCCGCAACTCGGCACAAAGACACAGACGACGTGATCGCCGACAGCAAGATCATCGACATACGGCCCGACCTCTTCGACTATGCCGGATGCCTCGTGGCCAAGCGCCATCGGTACCGGGCGCGGACGGTCGCCGTTGATCACGGAAAGATCTGAGTGGCACAGACCGGCCGCCACCATCTTGATGAGCACTTCACCTGGGCCGGGACCTTCGAGGTCGACGTCCTGAACCCGCAATGGCCGCGTTTTGACATAAGGGCCTTCGCGTCCGATTTCCTCAAGTACTGCCGCTCTGATTTTCATGATCGCTCCTGTCTCAACTGTCGCATCCCTGGTCGCATCAATGCACGGCGGCGTACATGATCTTCTCCTCCGTCGCCTCCTCAACCGAGAATTCCTCGACGATCCGCCCCTGGCGCGAGACCAGAATGCGGTCGGCCAGATTGAGGATTTCCGGAAGATAGGACGAGATCACCACAACCGCCAAGCCGGCATCAGCCAATTCATTGATAACGTGATGCAGTTCAGCAATGGCGCCAACATCGACACCGCGTGTCGGCTCATCGAAAATGATCAGCTTGGGCATCTGCACCAGCGAGCGGGCGATCACCACCTTCTGCTGATTGCCCCCCGACAATTCGATGACCCGCGCATTGGCATCAATGGCCTTGACGTTGAGCTTGCTGGTCCACTGCTTGGCCAAATCCATCATCTCGGAATGACTGATCACGGCGTGCTTGTTCAGGTCGGCCGACAGCAGGTTCATGTAGATGTTTTCGGCGATCGACTTGGTTTCGAAAAAACCCTCGATCTTGCGGTCTTCGGTCACATAGACCACCCCGTCCTTGACCGCCGGACGCGGCACCCGGTAGCGCACGGATTTGCCTTCGAGCCGGACTTCGCCGCCATGGAAGAAATCGCGCTTGATGACGCCCGATATGATCTTGGCCGTTTCCGTCCGGCCCGAGCCGATCAGCCCGAAAATACCGGTAATCTGGCCGCCATAAACCGAGAACGAGGTGTTGCGCACCATCTTGCCCATCGACAGGTTCTGCACCGACAACACCTTGCGGCCATAGGGACGCACAGTGCGGGATTTCTCGCGGCTGTAGAGTTCCTCCGACAGCGAGCGGCCGACCATCGCGGCAATGATCTTGTCACGGTCAAAATTGCTGGCATCGTCGGTGACGACATGCTCACCGTCGCGCAGGATGGTGATGCGGTCGGAAATCGCCAGCGCCTCTTCAAGCGCATGACTGATGAAGATGATCGATACACCATCCTTCTTCAGGCGTTCGATCAGCGCGAAGAAATGGTGCTTCTCTTCAGGCGTCAGCGTCGCTGTCGGCTCGTCGAAGATAATGACACGGGCCTTGTGGTGCACGGCACGAGCGATCTCGACCATCTGCTTCTGGGCCGCACCCAGCTGCGAGACATACATCGTCGGATCGACGCCGAAACTGAGCGACTGCAGAAACTGCTGGGCGGCGATGTATATGCCGCGCAGCCGGTTGAGAAACTTCTCGTTGCCGAGATAGATGTTCTGCGCCACCGTCAGCGACGGCACCAGGCTGGTTTCCTGGAAGACCATGGCGATGCCATTGCTCAGCGCTTCTGCCGGGCTGCCGAATTGGCGCGGCTGGCCATCAAACAGCACCTCGCCGCCACTGGCCTCGTGGACGCCGGCCATGATTTTCGTCAGCGTCGACTTGCCGGCCCCGTTTTCACCGAGCAGCGAATGCACTTCACCCGGCATCAGCGTGAAGTCGACCCCGCGAAGGGCGGCGACGCCGTGAAATTCCTTGGAAACATTCTTGAGTTCGAGAATGGGTGTCATCGCTCAAGCTCCCTGCCGCATGAGTTCGATGGCAACGATTTCATTTCCGCCCTTGCTCGCAAGCCAGAGCCAGTTGCCATTCTCTACCGTGGCTGTAATGCCGTGACGTTTTCCGCCCGCACGGCTGTGCAGGCTGCGGACCGGTTCGAAATCGGGGGTAAGCTCGATCACCAGGCCGTAAGAGCGCGTTGGCGCCCACGGCTTGAGGATACCCATCTGCTTGAGCGCCCCGCCCTGCATCGGCTCATGGAACGACAGGCCGCTGCGCAGGGCAGGAGCGATCCAGAACTCCGGCGCGACTTCCGCCATCATCGCCTTGCGGTATTGAGGTTCGCGCAACACGAATTCGATCAACTGGCTGCGCGGCGCGAACAGGGAAAGCCAGTAACCGCCCCGCGCGTTGCGCGAGATGCGGGCGGGATATCCGGGCAGATCTTCCATGACCTGGCCGACAAGCTTGCCGGCCGGTGTCAGCCGGACCAGATGTTTGGCCCAGCTTTCGCTGATGACGATGTTGCCGTCTGCCTCGATGACAACACCGTTGGGATAGGCCAGCCCGCCGGCAATCCGGGCGGCCTTGCCGGTACCGGTGTCCAGCGTCCATATCTCGCCTGATTTGCCGGAGCTGAGCAGGTCGCGCTGCCACTCGCCAATTCCGTGCCGCGTCGAGCCGACACAGATCAGCAAAGTTGCATCATCAACAAAGGCCATCGCCGTGATGCATTGCCAGTCATGCTCGCCTGCAACTGCAATTGCGCTGCCGTCACCATTGACCAGATGGATGCCACCTGGCTCGCTTGCAACCGCTATTTTTCCCTCAGGTGATGCCGCAAGAGCGGTAATGGTGCCAGGCGCGTCGAAAACCGCCGTTGCCCCACCATTCTCATCCACCTGCAGCAGCCGGTTGCCGGCAGAGCAATAGGTGTTGCCGTGAACAACGACCATGTCGTCGGGCTCGTCGGCATCAATGCCCTTCGGAGCCTCATCGAGTCTGGTGTTGGGCTTGAGCGCACCATCAAGAGGCGGCACCGTGACGGCGGCAGAACCGCGGCCAAGGAAGCGATCAGCCCAGTCTCGCATTGCACCGATCATGAGTTCTGCCCCCAATAGTTCTGGTAGCCACTCCAGCTGGTATCCCGGTCAGGCAAACGGATGCGGCCGATGCGGTTGTTGGTGATACCGCCGAGATAGAGATAGCCCTTGTGCTCGCGCATCGAGGTGATCATCGGATGGTTCTGGGAATGCTGGTCCCACAGCGATTCGAGGATTTCACCCTTGTCGTTGAAGCGAATGACGCAGCCGACATTGAGGTTGGGATACAGCCACTGATCCGGCGCAATGCGACGCGCCATCCGCTTGCGGAAGCCCGGCATCTGCAGCGCCACGTCAAGAGCAGGCGACCGCATGCCCATGATCGCGGCCCAGTAGGTGCCGTCGGAGGCGCGGTTGATGTTGTCGGGGTAGCCAGGCAACCGGTCAAGAACCGGCTCGACCTGACCTGCCTTCGGGCCGTCGAAGTAGTAACGACTGATGCGGCAGGCCCAGCTTTCGGCAAACAGGATCGACTGCCCGTCCTGCGAGGTGCAGATGCCATTGGGGAAGATCAGGTTGCGGACCGCGGTGTGGGTCTTGTCGGTCTTCGGATCGTAGCAGATGATGCGCCCGTTGCCGCGGCTCTCGAGCGCGTCGACCGGCCAGTCATGCATTTCGTAACGCACCGTCGCTTCCGAGAAGAACACCCGCCCGTCGGGGGCAATGTCCAGGTCGTCGGCAAGCCGCAGCCGGGAATCGTCAACCACCGAGAAGGTCGACCTGTTGGTTTCGTCCGTCACCTTGGTGACAGTGCGATCCTGCGCGATCTTGTAGAGGCCCATGCCGCCGACACAGACCAGCAGGTTGCGGTCCTTGTCCCAAGACATGCCGAGCGGTGCGCCACCGATATGGGCAAAGACTTCGGACTGCTTGTAGTCGGGCGCCAGGAAGCGGACGATGTCGCCATGGCGGGTTCCGCAGTAAAGATGGTCATCATCGTCGAGGATCACATCCTCGGGCGATTCCACCTCGCCAAGTCCGATGATCTCGACATCATTGAGCCGGTCATTGACGGAAAGGGCGGTGTTGTCCGCCTGCGCCGTAGAGACCGGTTTCGGCAATTCAATATAGGTCGGCGAGACGTAGACCTTCGAGAGAAGCTTGTCGCGATTCTTCAGCCATTTGACGTCAACGAAGACCGCGAAGATCAGGGTCAGGCCAAGCACCATCGGACCCGAGCCGCTGTTGAGGCCAAGCCGCAACACGCCGTTGGTCATCAGCAACACGACAAGCGCACCGATCAGCGCCTTGACGATCGAACCGCGGCCACCGCCAAGGCTGTTGCCGCCAAGCACTGCCGCGGTCAGCGCCGCGATTTCCAGTCCCATTCCGGTGTCGGTCCCGGCACCGGAAAGCCGGGATGCGTAGAGCACTCCGGCCAGGCCGCAAAGCATGCCGGATATGGTGTAGGCGGCGCAGATCGTGCCGCGAACCGAAAGCCCGATATTGTGCGCGGACCGGCGCGAACCGCCGATGGCCATCATCCGCCAGCCCGGACGTGAGCGGGTCAGCAGAATGTGGCCGACCACGGAGACGATGACCAGCACGACGAAGGAAAACGGGATGCCGAAAAAGCCGCCAAGCCCCATCAGGTCCCACAGCGGGGATTCATAAAAACTCACCGACATCGCCTGCGCATAGCGCAACAGCAGCATATCGACGACGGCACGGACAATGATCAGCGTCACCAGTGTCGTCAGAAACGCCCTGAGCCGCAGATAGCCAATGAGAAATCCGTTGAGAAGACCGACACTGCCGCAAATCAGGATCACCGCGGGTGCAGCCAGTTCGACAGGCCAGTCTCCGAGATTGAGAAGCGCCAGCATCATGAAATTGCCAAGCGCGAAATTGGAGCCGACCGAAAGATCGATGCCGCCGACGACGATCACCACCATCATGGCGATACCGACAAGTCCGAATTCGCCGAACTGGCGCGCCGTGATCGACAGGTTGGAGCCGGAATAGAAATTGGGGATCAGCGATCCGAAGATCAGAACCACGCAAACCAGCACCAGAAAGGGAATTGCATTGTCGATCCACTTCTTTGAGAGGATCTCCCCGATCACATGGTCGGGAATGAAGCGGTATCTCAGCTTCGTAAGGTTACTCGCCGACGCCAAAGTACGTCCCCTTATTCGATAGATTCAACGCAAGAACTGCGGCAACGAAAATTGCAGCCTGTGGCCGGAAAGTGATCCGGCCACAGGGCTTTGACAGAAATCAGCGAAGGATTTTCGCGTACTGCTCCGGATCCCAGCAGGTGCCGGCCTGGACGTCGTCCTTGGTCATCACCCGTGTCGGAGAGTAGATCTGCGTCTTGATCGCGCCGGCGCCTTGGCCGTTCTGAAGCGCCACCATGATGGCAGTCCAGGCGTCACGGCCCATGCCGGGTGCGTTGTAGTTGATGACGGCGGAATAGGTGCCGTCCTCAAGTCCGTTGCACATGCTCTGCGCGCCGCCGCCCGAGGTGATGAAAAAGACTTCACCCTGCTTGCCGGCCTGCTTGATGGCTGCACCGGTGCCAATGCCCTGGCCATCCCAGACGTCGATGACGCCGCACATGTCGGGATGCTGCTGCAAAGCAGTTTCGGTGATCGCGCGAGCTTTCGAGGCATCCCAGTCGGCTGCCTGGCTGGAGACAATCTCGATTTCCGGATGTTCGTTGAACACCTTCATCATGCCCTGGACCTGATAGTAGCTGACGCCACCGGTCAGCACGCCCTGCACGATCGCCACCTTGTGCGACGTGTCGGTGCCGGCGCCGCATTTTTCCAGCATCATGTTGGCCGCCTGCTCGCCCATGGCGATGAAGTCCGGACCGACAAAGGCATCGGTCTGGACCGCGCCCTGCATGTTGAGCTGCACCACGACGATGCCGGCCTTGGTCGCCTGCTTCATCAACCGGGCAAGCGACTGCATGTCCGGGTTCTGCGTCACGATGACATCGGGACGTTCAGCGATCAGCGCGGTCATGCCCTGCGCCATCGCGTCGGTGTTCCAGTTCGGATCCTGCGAGGTGAATGTCATTCCGTAGCGCTCGGATTCGGTCTTGACGACTCCACCCCAGGCCTGCGCCAGATCGAAGCCGATCGAGATCGGCAGATAGGCAATGGACTTGCCCTGCAGCGCTTCCAGCGCCGGTCCGCGATACGGATCGTTGAGGTCGTCAGCAGCATTGACTGCCGTTGCACCGATGGCGAGAGCGGCAAGCGCCGTCGCCGTCAATTTCATGAAACCTGTCTTACCCATTGTTCACTCCTCCTTGTCCAAGTCTCTGCGAGTTCAAATTGAAATTCAGATATCCCCCTGCTGGCCTGTCTGTTCATCGCGGGGGTTGACGATACTGTCGACGACGATCGCGAGCAGCAGAATGAGGCTCTTGATGACGTTTTGAATGGTGTATTCGACGTCCATGATGGTCATGCCGTTCATCAGCACGCCGATCAGCAAAGTGCCGACGATGACGTTGCGCACATTGCCGCGGCCGCCGGACAGGCCGACGCCGCCCAGGACCACGACCAGGATGACGTCGTAGATCATGTTGGAATTGACCACGCGGGTGTTCATCGCCTCTACCGAGGTGGCGGTGATGATGCCTGCGACGAAGGCAATGCCTCCGGAAACGACATATTGCAGCGCCAGCATCGGACGCACCGGTATGCCGCCGATGCGGGAGGCGGAAAGGTTGTCGCCAATGGCGTAAATGAAAGCGCCGAGCTTTGTGTACTTGAGAAACAGAAACACAGCCAGCGCCATGCCCGCGGCCACAAGGATCGGCATTGGCAGACCAAGGAAATGCCCCTGCCCCAACTCGACAATCCAGCCCATGTTCTTTGGCATGTAGACCACATCGGTGCCGGTGATCATGTGGGCGCGGCCGAAACCGTAGATGAAGGTTGCCATGGCAAGCGTGGCAAACAGCGGCGGGATTTCGGCGTAGGCTACGAGAATGCCCGTCACCAGCGAAATGCCGAGCGCGAACAACAGACCGCTGGTCATGGCCGCGTAAACCGGCATGCCCTGCGAAACCAGCTGCATGGCCCAGGCAACGGAGATCGCCATGGTCGCCACCAGCGACAGGTCGATGCCGCGGCCAAGCACCACGATGAGCATGCCCAGCCCCAGAATGCCGAGAACCGCGACGCTGCGTACCAGAGACAGAAGATTGCCCGCCGACAGGAAATTGTTCAGCGTGAGTGAGAATGCCGCGAAAAGAAGAAGCGTCAGAAGAAAGACAATCCTCTCCTGATTGAGCAGGCGAAACACCTTGCTGAGATCCATGACCAGACTTCCTCCCTCACCTCATCCGACGACACCGCCATCAATCATCCCGAAAACAGACAGATCGATGCAGATCATCCCCTGCAGATCAGGCGGTGCACCTCTCCGGTGCAAGCGCCCAACCAGCATCCCAAGCCATTCAAAACATTGGGAACCCAACCGGATTGAAAGAAACAATACCAGCCGACGGCATTATTGAAATTATCGATTTGCGTTAAGCTCCATACAGGATTGTTATGGCGTTGGCGGCTTCAGCCATACCCTGATCCATGGCCGGTGTACCCGTCCACGGCTCTGGCCATTCCAGCGTCAGATCGTGCGCCGGACACGGGCAGGAAGCGGGACGCCGACAAAACATGGCGGGCATCCTCCGGGTTCCTGTCAAGCGAACCTGGAGACGCGTGCCATATTCATGCAAAGACAGTTTAGGGCTTGGCTCTATAGCTAAGCGTTATCAGGCAGAGCCTCGGGCAAGGCCCGCGCACCGCGCCAGCGGCCGGTATCCACCAGATCGAGCAATGTCTCGCGGCAAAGCGCCTCGATCACGGTGACCGCATTGGGCATCGGCCGGTCAGAGGCGTGAACCAGATAGACGTCACGCTGGAGCTCGGGCTTGCGGATCGGCCAGCTCCTCAACCGGCCGTCCTGCACTTCCCGCGCAATCGCGTTGAAAGGCAGGACCGAATAGCCCATGCCCTCCTCCACCAGTTCCTTGATGTTGCCGTAGGAATCGACATCGATGATGGTGTTGAGCGGCAAGCCGTTCTTGCTGGCCACGCCTTCCAGCAATTCACGCAAGCCGTGGTTGACGCTGGGCAGAATGAGCGGCAATTCCGCAACCTGCTTGTAGGCAACAGGACCATCGGCGGGAAGCTTGATGCCCGGCATGGCGGTGGCTGGACCGAGCAGACACAATTGCTCGCTCAGCACCGAATGCGATGCCAGCGTCCGGTCCTGCACCGGGATGTAGAGAACCGCGAGATCGATCTTGTTCTCGCGTATCCACTCGGTAATGAAGCCGCTCATCGCCTCGGCAATCGTCAGCTTGATGCGCGGGTAGCGTTTTCTCGCGGCAATGATCAGCGGAACCGACAGGATCTGGCTGATGGTTCCCGGCAGGCCAAGCCGCACCTCGCCGCTGGGCTCTGACTCATGCCCGCGGATCTCCTCTGCCGCGAAAGCAAACTGGTCGATGATGACGCGGGCGTTGCGCAACAGGATCTCTCCCGCTTCCGTGGGCAGAACACCGTGCGGACTGCGGAACAGCAACTGTGTGCCGAGATCGGCTTCCATGTTGCGGACGTGAAGGCTCAATGCGGGCTGCGCGACATTGAGCATTGCAGCGGCCTTTGAGAAAGAGCCGTTTTCAACGATCGCGACGAAATATCGAAGTTGCCGGAGATCCACTTGCGCACCCATGCTTTTTGTATGGCATGCCATATCGACAAGCATTTTTATTATACCCATCGGGGCGCACGGATTGTCAAGGCAGGCAAGCTGTCAGTCTGTGGTTAGCATCATTCACCGGCCGTGGCGGGCTTGAACTCGGCACGGATCCGGTCCGTGTCTTCCCCCAGGCCCGGCACCTTGCCGAGTTCTGACTGCAATCCATTGACCAGGACACCCGGCGCCAGGATACGGACAGGCCCGGTCGGTGTATCGATGGTCGAATAACGGTTCTGCGGATGGTTTGATACGTCTTCAAGCGTGCTGATCCGCCCATAGGCAATGCGCGCCGATTGCAACCGCTCGGCCATCGCCTCGCGTGAAAGCGCCGCCACGAGCGGAATGATCTCCGCATCCAGCGCCGCCCGATTGGCAACCCGCAGGCTGTTGCTCTTGAAGCGTTCGTCCGTGGCGAGATCCGGGCGTCCGAGCGCGTCGTTGCAAAGCGTCAGCCACTCACGCTCGTTCTGGATCGAAAACAGGATCTGCTTGCCACCATCGCAGGTATAGGCGCCATAGGGGGCGATGGTGGGATGATTGAGACCACTGCGCTGGGGAACCTTGCCGCCGTAAACATATTGCAGATAGGGGACGTTCATCCAGTCCGACAGCGCATGGTAGAGCGAGACGGCGACATGGCGGCCCTCGCCGGTGACGCTACGCGCATAAAGCGCCTGCATCACGGCCTGGGTTGCCGTCATTCCGGCAGCGATATCGCAGACGGAAACACCAACCCTCGCCGGGCCATGCTCGTTGCCGGTGATTGCCGACAGACCGCTTTCGGCCTGCACCAGCAGGTCATAGGCCTTGAGGTGGGACAGCGGTCCCTCGTCGCCATAGCCGGAGATCGAACAGGTGATCAGCCGGGGATAGCGCTGCCTGAGTTCGTCAACACCGAATCCCAGGCGGTCGATCACCCCCGGAGCCAGGTTCTGAATGAAGATGTCGGCCTCGGCGATGATCGCCGCAAGCACCTGCTTGTCAGCATCAGCCTTGAGATCGAGACAGAGCGATTCCTTGCCGCGGTTGAGCCAGACGAAATAGGCGCTCTCGCCATGCACCAGATGGTCATACTCGCGGGCGAAATCGCCTTCCGGCCGTTCAACCTTGATCACCCGCGCACCCGCATCGGCGAGCTTGCTGGACAGGTAAGGTGCGGCTACGGCCTGTTCGACTGAAACGACCAGCAAGCCGTCGAGATCCTTTTTCATCGCCAATGCCCATGCTTTGAAATGTGCGTCCAGCCACCTCCCCGGCGGCTGTCTCCCGGGCGGATAATTGCTGATTTCGGTCATCACTACAAATAACACTGAAATGGGGAGGCGATAACATCACGCTATAGGTCGTTCCGACCGCCGAACGCACTGCCCTGCATAATGGAACGCGATGGTCGCCTTATCAAAATACTATTGGTACGCGACCTCGTGACCATCCTATCGTCCGCAATCTCATCCCATTTTCGTATCGCGATAGCCTGTGAACCCCATGTCCGAGACCCCGTCTCTCTATCTTTTCGTACCGGCTGACCGGCCGGAGCGGTATTCCGGCGCGATTGCCTCGGGCGCGGATGCGGTCATCATTGACCTCGAGGATGCTGTTACACCGGACCGGAAGCAGGAGGCACGCGCCAGCCTGTGCATGGAATTGAACGCAGCGACTGTCACGGCCATACCTATCCTGGTCCGGATAAACGGCATCGGGACACCGTGGCATTCGGATGATCTGGCCGCGGTTTCCGACCTGTTCGCGACCGGCCGGATTGCCGGCATCGTGCTGCCGAAAGCGGAGGCCGCCGCCGACATCGAAACCATTCGCGCCGGGCTTGATCGGGACGCGGAAATCATCGCCCTGGTTGAAACCGCAGCCGGACTGGCCAGCGCAGACGAAATCGCCCGCGCGGCCGACAGGATTGCCTTCGGCTCCATCGACTTTGCCGCCGACCTCTGCTGCGAACACAGCCGCGAGGCACTGCTTCTTGCACGCTCCCGACTGGTGATCGCTGCGCGGGTTGCGGGGAAGCCTGCGCCGGTGGACGGGGTCACCCGCTCGACCCGTGACGAGGCGGAAATCGAGCAGGACGCCCGCTATGGCGCAAGCCTTGGTCTGAAGGCCAAATTGCTGATCCACCCTGCCCAGATTGCACCGGCACGGCGTGGCCTTGCGCCAACGGAAGCAGAGCTGGCCTGGTCGCAGCGGATTCTGGCCGGCATTGGCGACGGCAGCGCCGTCATGATCGATGGACAGATGGTTGATGCACCGGTCATTGCCCGCGCCCGGCAAATTCGCGATGATCACAAACGGAGCTCGAACAGGCAGACATGATGACAAAAACAACCGCGATCCTTGGCGCCTACGTCGCCGGTCTTTCCTTTGACGACCTGCCTTCCGAAGTTCCGGTGCGGGCCAGGAACCTGATGATCGATCTCGTCGGCAGTATCGTCCGGGCCGGGCAGGAAGCGGATTCGACGCCGTCGGTGATGCGGATGATCGAGCGGCTTGGCCTTGGCGCTTTGGGCACGGCACGGGTTTTCGGACAGGACCGCGGCTACGGGCCGGCGACAGCGGCACTGCTCAACGGCGTGCTTGGCCATTCCCTCGACTTCGATGACACCCACGCCGACAGCTCGCTGCATCCAAGCGCTCCGGTCGTTCCGGCGGCAATGGCAGCGGCCGAAATGACCGGCGCCACCGGAGCCGAGCTGCTCACTGCAATTGTCGCCGGTTTCGAGGTTTGCTGCCGGCTCGGCAACGCGCTTGACCCGACCTCGCATTACGCCCGCGGCTTTCACCCGACCGCCACGGCAGGCACCTTTGGAGCCACCGCGGCAGCGGGCAAACTGCTCGGGCTTGACGCCAAGGGACTGGAATCAGCGTTCGGAGTGGCGGCAAGCCAGGCCGCCGGCTCGCTGCAGTTCCTCGTCAACGGCGCCTGGAACAAGCGCTACCAGGTCGGCGCTGCTGCAATGAACGGGCTGATTGCCGCGACACTGGCGAGCGAGGGTTTCGTCGGCGCTGCCGACGCCATCGAAGGCAAGCACGGCTTCCTGCGCGGCTACACCGACAATGCCCGGCCCGAGATGGCGACTGCCGGTCTTGGCTCGGTGTGGGAAACCATGAAGATCGGCATGAAGCCTTATCCAAGCTGCCGCTACACCCATGCCGCCATCGATGGCCTGATTGCCATGCGCAGCGAAAACCGGTGGTCTGCCGATGACGTTACCGGGGTCACCATCGGCCTGCACCGCAACGGCATCGTGCTGACCGGTGCGCCGCTGGAGGAGAAAAGGCGGCCACAGAGCGTGGTCGACGGGCAGTTCTCTATGCCGTTCACCGCCGCGGTCGCGCTTTACCAGGGCAGTTTCGGCTGGGACGATTACGCACTGCTCGGCCACCCCGAAATCGAGGCAATTGCCGCCAGGATCGACGTGCGGCAGGACGACCGGCTGGAAGGTCTTCGCCATCCGTTTGGCGCCCATGTCATGGTTCGCACCCGTGAGGGCAGCCATGAACGGATGATTGCCGATCCGTCCGGCGAGCCCGACAGCTTTCCGCCGCAGGCGCAGATGGAGGACAAGTTCATGACCCTTGCCCGCCCGGTTCTGGGAAATCGTGCCTCGGAGCTCTATGCTCGGCTGGCAAGGCTCGAAAGCCAGACCGACGTGCGGCATCTGCTCGATTGAGCGGACCAGACCGGCTGCCATCCCTATACATTTCATATATGGATGACCTCACCTTATCCTATTTGAAGTTATAGCGGCGTCGCCCTATCGTCCCCGCAAAACCGCATATGGAGAAACGACGATGCCCGGGATCATTGAGGATTACGCCGAAATTCGGGAAGAAGTGGCAAAGCTGTGCGCCGGCTTTCCGGGCGAATACTGGCAGAAGCTCGAACATGACAATTCCTATCCTGCGGAATTCGTCACGGCCCTCACCGAGGCCGGCTACCTGGCCGCGCTGATCCCCGAGGAATACGGAGGCTCCGGCCTGCCGCTGTCGGCGGCGGCGGCCATTCTCGAGGAGATCCAGCGCGCGGGCTGCAATGGCGGCGCCTGCCACGCGCAGATGTACATCATGGGTGCGATTCTCCGGCACGGCAATGACGCCCAAAAGCAGAAATACCTTCCCGAGATCGCCGCCGGCCGGTTGCGGTTGCAGGCCTTCGGCGTCACCGAACCGACGAGCGGGACCGACACCACCTCGATCAAGACCTTCGCCACCCGCGATGGCGATGAGTATGTCATCAACGGCCAGAAGATCTGGACCTCGCGCGCCGAATATTCCGACCTGATGCTGCTTCTGGCCCGCACCACATCAAAGGACAGAGTGGCCAAGAAGACAGACGGGCTTTCAGTTTTCATCGTCGACATGCGCGAAGCCAGCAAGGCCGGCATGACCATCCGCCCGATCCGGACGATGATGAACCATTCGACCACCGAGGTATTCTTCGACAATGTCCGGATCCCGGCGGAAAACCTGATCGGCGAAGAGGGCAAGGGGTTCCGCTATATCCTGTCGGGTATGAATGCCGAACGGATCCTGATTGCCGCGGAATGCGTCGGAGATGCCAAATGGTTCATCGAGAAATCCAGCGCCTATGCGAAGGAACGCGAAGTGTTCGGCCGGCCGATCGGCCAGAACCAGGGCGTCCAGTTCCCGATCGCCCGTGCCTACGCCCAGATGAAGGCTGCCGAACTGATGGTCCGGGATGCATGCCGGCGCTATGAGGACGGCGAGAACTGCGGCGAGGAAGCCAACATCTCGAAAATGCTGGCCGCTGACGCTTCGTGGGCGGCAGCCGAGGCCTGTGTGCAGACCCATGGCGGCTTTGCGTTTGCCGAGGAATACGATGTTGAACGCAAGTTCCGGGAAACCCGCCTCTACCAGGTGGCGCCGATTTCGACCAATCTGATCCTGAGCTATATCGCCGAACATGTGCTCGGCATGCCGCGGTCCTATTGAGCCTGACGGAGAACACCATGGTCGACATCGATAACCTGCGCGGCTGGATCGGCCGCAGCCAGGAGAAGAGCGACACCATCACGCCGCGGCTGGTCGAGAGCTACAACGCCATATTCGATGCCAGTTCCAGTCCGGCACCGGGTGATGCGGCGCCACTCGGCATTCACTGGTGCCTGGCACCGGACATCGCACCGATGAGCGCCCTCGGCCCCGACGGCCATCCGGCGCGCGGCGGCTTCCTGCCGCCGGTGCTGTTGCCGCGGCGCATGTGGGCCGGCGGGCATGTTGATTTTTCCGGCGAATTCCACGTCGGCGACAGCGTCACCAAGCGCTCGCAGATCGAAGATGTTACGGCCAAGACCGGACGGAGCGGTGCGCTGGTTTTCGTGACCGTGCGGCACGACTACCTGACACCGCGCGGCGTCGTTCTCAGCGAGCGTCAGGATATTGTTTACCGGGATCAGGACACCAAGGCCGCCAGCGCGGTTGCCGGCCAAACCAAATCCGACCCGGTGACAGAGCCGGTTCATGCCGACCACTCCCGGCAGATAGATGCGTCGGCGACATTGCTGTTCCGCTACTCGGCGCTGACCTTCAACGGCCACCGCATCCACTACGACCTGCCCTATGCAACCGGGGAAGAACATTATCCGGGCCTGGTGTTCCACGGGCCGCTGCAGGCGAGCTACCTGATGCGGCTGGCCGATGAAACCGCGGCCAGGCCGTTGCAAACATTCAGCTACCGCTCGGTGGCGCCGCTGTTTGCAGGCGGAGCTGTGTCGATCCATGCGAACCGGAAGCAGGATGAAATCGACTTGTGGGTCGCCGACAGCCAGCACAAACCGACAATGAAAGCGACCGCGACCTAAGGACGCCGGGACTGCTTTATCTCACCATCCTGCCAGCAAAGACCGGATCCACCGCTCCCAACCTCCTGCCGATTTCCCCGATCAGGCGGCCCCCGCTTTGATGGCGCGAGGGAGTGCTGGCAATATTTGCGCCCGTAAACTAAGTTGCCCGCGATTATACGCGATTTGAGAGAATCGCGATCTTCAAGTGTTGCTGCCAGCACTTGAACATGAAAAGGGCAAGCTGACGGATGAGCGACTCGAAAATCAAGAATATGGACGACTTCGCATCCGTGAGCGGCATTTCACGTCCGACGATCTCCAAGTATTTCAATGATCCCGACAGCGTCCGGAAATCGACACGGGAACGGATCGAGAAAGCGCTTGAGCTTTACGATTACCGGCCGAATTTCTATGCGATGAACCAGAACCGGCGATTGACCAAGAATGTCGGCATCGTCATCCCCTACATGTCGGACCCCTTCTTTGCCGAGATTGCGCGCAACGTGGAAAATCACGTTTCCGCGGCCGGGTTTCGTCCGATTGTGCTCGGTTCGCAGGGCAACCCGGACCAGGAGATCGAAAATCTCAACAACCTGCGGCTGATCAAGCCGGCCGGCGTGCTGCTTGCGCCGCTCGGGCGGATGTCGGATTCAGACCGCATTGCGGCTTTCTGCAACGATGTCCCGACGGTTCTGTTCGATGCGAATATTGAAAACGTCGGTGAAGCCTTCGTCGGGTCGGACAATCATCAGAGTATCGGCCTGATCGTCGAGTATCTTTGCAGAACCGGTGAGCCACCGGCCTTCTTCGAGATGCTGACGCCGGCAAACCCGAACGCCCTGAAACGCCGGAGTGCCTATGTCCAGGCAATGGAGCGATTGGGGCACAAGCCGCATCTGATCCAGGTCAAGGGTGAAGGTTGGGATTTCGAGGAAATCGGCTTCCGCGAAGGATCACGGGTCATTGCCGACCGGACGTTGCCGACCGACACCCTGCTTTGCAGCAACGACCGACTGGCGATCGGCCTGCTTTCCGCCGCCTATCAGCAGGGGTTGCGCGTCGGGCTGGGAGACGACTGCACCTTGCGCATAGCCGGACACGATGACCATCCCTTCTCGCGCTACACCTGCCCGACACTGACGACCGTTTCACAGGACTACACCTCTATTGCCACGAAGGCCGCGGAAACACTGTTCACGCTCATCGAGTCAGAACAACGCGCCCAAATACGTGAAGTTACGCTGTATGATGGCAGGCTGGTAATGAGAGACTCTGCTTAACACATTGCAACACTTGGCAAATACTCTTTAACTTTTACGCGCGTAAAAAATTAATTGACGCGTTCCTGTTTTTGGATGTACCATCTTGTGGCAACATCCAATCAAAGGGAGGATACGGATGTACCTCAAGTACGCACTGTGTGCGGCGACCGCCTTGTCGGTCCTCGGCACCACCGGCGCATTCGCCGAGACAATCACCATCGCAACCGTGAACAACGGCGATATGATCCGCATGCAGGGTCTGACGGAGGATTTCACTGCCAAGACCGGCCATGAAGTCGAATGGGTCACACTGGAGGAAAATGTTCTTCGCCAGCGTGTCACCACCGACATCTCGGCCAAGGGCGGTCAGTTCGACATCATGACCATCGGCATGTACGAAACTCCGATCTGGGCCAAGAACGGCTGGCTGGTCTCCATGGACGACCTGCCCGCTGACTACGATGTCGACGACATTCTGCCCGCCATGCGCGGCGGCTTGTCCTATGACGGCACGATGTATGCGGCGCCTTTCTACGGCGAGAGCTCGATGATCATGTACCGCAAGGACCTGATGGAAGCAGCCGGCATGGAAATGCCTGATGCACCCACCTGGGAATTTGTCGCCGATGCAGCCCGTGCGATGACGGACAAGGAAAACGAGATCTACGGCATCTGCCTGCGCGGCAAGGCCGGCTGGGGCGAGAACATGGCGTTCCTGACCGCAACCTCGAACGCCTTCGGCGCCCGCTGGTTTGACGAAAACTGGAAGCCGCAGTTCGATACGGAACCGTGGGCAAAGACGCTCAACTTCTACATCGACCTGATGAATGAAGCGGGCCCTCCCGGTGCATCCAACAACGGCTTCAACGAGAACCTGTCGCTTTTCCAGCAGGGAAAATGCGGCATGTGGATCGATGCCACGGTGGCAGCATCTTTCGTGACCAATCCCGAAGATTCCAAGGTTGCGGACAAGGTCGGTTTCGCGCTTGCTCCCGATACGGGTCTTGGCAAACGCAGCAACTGGCTCTGGGCCTGGGCTCTGGCCATTCCGGCCGGCACCAAGAAGGAAGCCGCCGCCAAGGAATTCATCCAGTGGGCGACGTCGAAGGACTACATCGAGCTGGTTGCCTCGAAAGAGGGTTGGGCGAACGTGCCTCCGGGTGCTCGCAAGTCGCTGTATGAGAATGAAAACTACAAGGACATTCCTTTCGCCAAGATGACGCTGGAAAGCATCCTGTCGGCGGATCCGAACAACCCGACGGTTGATCCGGTTCCCTATGTGGGCGTGCAGTTTGCTGCAATCCCCGAATTTGCCGGTATCGCGACCCAGGTAGGCCAGGAATTCTCGGCAGCCCTTGCCGGTCAGCAGACCGCTGAAGAAGCCCTTGCCAAGGCGCAGGCGCTGACCGCGGAAGAAATGGAAGCCGCAGGTTACTGAGGCTTGCCTCCCAGCCAGAGGGCAGTGTCAGTACTGCCCTCTGGTACACGTCCAAGACGATAGCAATGAAACGCACGGGCGGGTTTTGCCGTCCGATGAGGAGGTGTGTCATGGCGACCCAGCAATCCCGATCCGCAGCGCGCATCATGTTGGCGCCGGCTGTTATCCTGCTTCTCGGCTGGATGCTCGTGCCGCTGATGATGACCCTCTACTTCTCATTCAAGAAATTCCTGCCGCTTCGCGGCGGCGACCTCGGCTGGGTCGGATTTGACAACTATGTGCGCTTTGTCACGTCCAGCGCCTTCTGGCCCTCCGTTCTGACCACGCTGACCATCGTCGGCGGTGTCCTGCTGATCACAGTTGTGCTCGGCGTCTTGCTGGCGGTTCTTCTGAACCAGCCGATGTGGGGCCAGGGCATTGTCCGCATTCTGGTCATCGCACCGTTCTTCGTCATGCCGACAGTCTCCGCGCTGGTGTGGAAGAACATGTTCATGGATCCGGTCAACGGCCTTTTCGCCCATCTGTGGAAAGCCTTCGGTGCCCAGCCGATCGAGTGGCTGACCGAAGCTTCCATGATCTCGATCGTGATCATCGTGGCGTGGCAATGGCTGCCATTTGCAACACTCATTCTGCTGACCGCAATCCAGTCGCTTGACGGCGAACAGCTGGAGGCATCCGAAATGGACGGTGCCCCGCCGCTGGCGCGCTTCGGCTACATCGTGCTGCCCCATCTCGGCCGCGCCATCACCGTGGTCATCCTGATCCAGACCATTTTCCTGCTGTCGGTCTTCGCCGAGATCTTCGTGACCACGCAGGGTGCGTTCGGAACAAAGACCCTGACCTACCTGATCTACCAGCGTGTGCTGGAAAGCCAGAACGTCGGACTGGGTTCGGCCGGTGGTGTCTATGCAATCATTCTCGCCAACATCGTTGCCATCTTCCTGATGCGCATGGTCGGCAAGAACCTGGACGCGTGAGGAGGAGGACGTCATGGCACGCTCAGTTACGCAGCAACGCAAGGTGATCAACACGGCAGCCGCCTGGGCTGTCGGCCTGCTGATCTTCTTCCCGATTCTCTGGACCATACTGACCAGCTTCAAGACCGAAGCACAGGCGATCGCGGATCCACCGATCTTTCTCGCCTTCGACTGGACGCTGGAAAACTACGGCGTGGTGCTGGAGCGCTCCAATTACATGCGCTTTTTGTGGAACTCGGTGATCATCGCCGGCGGTTCGACCATCCTCGGGATCATCATCGCGATCCCCGCCGCCTGGTCGATGGCCTTCGTGCCTTCCAAGCGGACCAAGGACATCCTGTTGTGGATGCTCTCGACCAAGATGCTGCCGGCCGTCGGGGTTCTGTACCCGATCTACCTGATCTTCATCAGGATGGGCCTTCTGGACACCAAGATCGCCCTGGTCGTCGTGCTGATGCTGATCAACCTGCCGATCATCGTCTGGATGCTCTACACCTACTTCAAGGAAATCCCCGGCGAGATTCTTGAGGCAGCCCGTATGGACGGCGCTTCGCTGAGAGAAGAAGTGATGTACGTGCTGACCCCGATGGCTATTCCGGGCATCGCCTCGACAATGCTGCTCAATGTCATCCTGGCATGGAACGAGGCCTTCTGGACCCTCAACCTGACCGCAGCCAAGGCCGCGCCACTGACCGCGTTCATCGCCAGCTACTCAAGCCCGGAAGGGCTGTTCTACGCCAAGCTGAGTGCGGCTTCGACCATGGCGATCGCGCCAATTCTCATCCTCGGCTGGTTCAGCCAGAAGCAACTCGTCAGCGGCCTGACCTTCGGCGCTGTGAAATAGGGGAACGGACCAATGGGACGCATTCAACTTAACCAGGTGACCAAGAAGTTCGGCAATGTTCAGGTCATTCCGCCCCTCGACCTGACAATCGAAGACGGTGAGTTCACGGTCTTCGTCGGACCTTCCGGGTGCGGCAAGTCCACGCTGCTGAGGCTGATTGCCGGGCTTGAGGACATGACATCGGGCCATATCGCGATCGACGGGCAGGACGCCACCAACGTTCCTCCCGCCAAGCGCGGGCTGGCAATGGTATTCCAGTCCTATGCGCTTTATCCGCATATGTCGGTTCGCAAGAACATCGCCTTCCCGTTGCGGATGGCGAAGATGGACAAGGCCGAGCAGGACCGGCGGATCGAGGCGGCGGCCAAGGCTCTCAACCTCACCGACTATCTCGACCGCCGTCCAGGACAATTGTCCGGCGGCCAGCGCCAGCGCGTCGCCATCGGACGGGCCATCGTGCGGGAACCTTCCGCGTTCCTGTTCGACGAACCCCTGTCGAACCTTGATGCGGCCTTGCGGGTCGGCATGCGCCTTGAAATCAGCGAAATGCACGAGCGCCTGAAAACCACGATGATCTACGTGACCCATGACCAGGTCGAAGCCATGACAATGGCCGACAAGATCGTGGTGCTCCAGGCCGGCGTGATCGAACAGGTCGGCAGCCCGCTCGAGCTCTACAACAGGCCGTGCAACCGCTTCGTGGCCGGGTTCATCGGTTCGCCCAGAATGAACTTCATGGAAGGCGCCGAAGCCGCAAAGCATGGCGCCCACGCAATCGGGTTCCGTCCCGAACACCTGAACATTTCACTCACCGAAGGCGAGTGGAAAGCCAAGGTCGGCGTTGCCGAACATCTTGGCTCCGACACCTTCCTTTATGTCCATCCGGAAAACGGCGGCGAGACAATGACGGTGCGTGTGGATGGCGAGTTCAGCGCGCGTCATGGTGACATTGTCTACCTGACCCCGATTGCGGAAAAGATCCATCGCTTTGCAGCTGACGGGCTGCGGATCGAATGAAACGGCTGGCAGGCAAATCGGCGCTGATCACCGGAGCTGCCCGCGGCATAGGACGCGCTTTTGCGCAAGCCTATGTCCGCGAAGGCGCCCGGGTGGCCATCGCCGACATAGACCTTGCAAGAGCCCGTGCGACAGCTGCCGAGCTGGGCGATGCAGCCATTGCCGTCGAGATGGATGTCTCGCGCCAGGAAAGCATTGAGCGCGCTGTCAGCGAGACGATCGCGGCCCTTGGCGGCATCGACATCCTGATCAACAACGCGGCGATTTTTACCGCGGCACCGGTCACCGAGATTACCCGGGACGATTTCGAGCGCGTTTTCGACATCAACGTCGCCGGCACGCTTTTCACACTTCAGGCTGTGGCGCGCCACATGATCGAACGTGGCGAGGGCGGCAAGATCATAAACATGGCCAGTCAGGCCGGCCGCCGCGGTGAACCGCTGGTTGCCGTCTATTGCGCAAGCAAGGCCGCGGTCATCAGCCTGACCCAGTCGGCGGGCCTGAACCTCATTTCCCACGGCATCAACGTGAACGCGATATCCCCGGGCGTCGTCGACGGCGAGCACTGGGACGGCGTCGATGCCTTCTTTGCAAAATACGAGAACAAGGCTCCGGGCCAGAAAAAGACGGAAGTCGGCAATGCGGTTCCGTTCGGCCGGATGGGCACGGCCGAGGACCTTTGCGGCATGGCGGTTTTCCTCGCCAGCGCCGACGCCGACTACGTGGTCGGCCAGACCTACAATGTTGATGGCGGACAATGGCTGAACTGATGGACAAAGATGTGATGGGACAAAAGCCGGTAAAGCTCGCCAACGCAACATTGGCCGATCTCCCCGAGGGCGTCCGGCGCCCGCATTATGACCGGTCAGCCCTGACGGCCGGCATCGTGCATATTGGCCTGGGCAATTTTCACCGCGCCCACCAGGCGTGGTATCTGCACCGGCTGATGCAGAACGGGTCTGCGCTGGACTGGGCCATCATCGGCGCAGGAGTGCGGTCCTATGATGCTGCAATGCGTGACCGGCTTCTCGCGCAGGACTGCCTGACCACGCTGATCGAGCTGGATCCCGCCGCCACGTCGGCCGAGGTGATCGGCTCGATGATTGACTATCTGCCGATCGAAGACGGAAACGGCCC
>Ga0209345_10001633_pt1 | contig 26407 bp, 31 predicted proteins | sample Cruoilmetagenom7_FD_187294 | JGI IMG/M metagenome (GOLD analysis project Ga0209345, IMG submission 187294) | Oil polluted marine microbial communities from Coal Oil Point, Santa Barbara, California, USA - Sample 7 (SPAdes) (version 2) | ecosystem: Environmental > Aquatic > Marine > Oil seeps ...
CTTTCGTTGATGATCGAATCAACCGGATCAGGAACGGATTTATCATTATCACTAGTGGCCATGAATGGTGCCCTATCACCGCCAAGGCGTGGCTAACAATGCACAAGCGGATGCTTTCCCCGCCTGCGGAGCGAACCACGAAAAATCAATGGCCCGGGCGCATTTCAACAGGCCTTGGCAGCGGCAATGCAAGGGCCGCTGGCAAACCAATCATATTGGCCAATCATATTGGCCCAATCATATTGGTAAAACTGCACGCTTGCACGAAATTGGATCAAAGGGCTCGCCGCCATTCAGCAGGGCTGGCCAATCCCCCACTTCTTCTGCGCCTCAATCACCCTTTGCAAAGGGCCAGCCAGATTATGCCGGCTGCATATCCCTGCTTTCCGGCGGGATATGCACTTGCAACCCATCAAGCGCCGGAAACAACAATATCTGGCAGGACAATCGGCTGGTGCGATCCACCCCTGCGGCAAGATCGAGCATATCTTCTTCTTCCTCGCTCGCAGGTATCAGCTTTGCGAACCAATCTTGCGCAATGATCACATGGCAGGTTGAACAGGCCATTTGCCCTTCGCAAGTGCCCTCCAGCGGCATACCTGCCGCCTGCCCAGCTTCGAGCAATGAGATGCCCGCTTCTGCATCAATGTCGATATTCTCATTTTTGGCGGTTACAAATCGGACGCGGACCATCAGAGCTCCTGTGCCGCAGCGGCGGCATTAATAATTTGGGCAGCCTCTTCAATCTCGTCCAGCGTCGTATAGCGCCCGAATCCCAACCTGATTGAGCTTTTTGCGGCCCGATCGTCAAGCCCGATTGCGCGCAGCACATGGCTGGGCCGCCCTGATCCACTGGCGCAGGCAGACCCGGCGGAAAAACACACACCCCGCACTTCGGACATCAAACGGCTTACATCCAAGGCGCTGCGATGCAGGTTCAAATTACCCTGCCAACGGTCATTTTCGCTGCCGTTAAGTGTCCAATCAGGGAAAAGCGCGCGGGCATGGCGCCACAACGCGCCGATATGTTTGGCGTCCTGCGCCATCCGTTCCCCCGCCAATTTTGCCGCGGCGCCAAACCCTGCACATAATGCCGGGCTGAGCGTGCCGGAACGCAGATCGCCCTCCTGCCCGCCACCAAACAGCAAGGGTTCCAATTTTAACCCATCGCGTATCCACAATGCCCCAATGCCCTTGGGCCCGTGAATTTTATGGGCGGAAACAGCAATGAAATCCGCGTCCGGCGATAAGGCGATCCGGCCAAAGGCTTGCACTGCATCGCACAGGACCAGCGCCCCGCATTCGCGCGCAATTGTGCCGATTTTGTCCAGCGGATTAATCGTGCCGATCTCATTATTGACCAACATCGCAGCGATGATGCCAGTGCCGTTTGCAGCAGCGCGGCGAAGGGCTGAAAGATCAGCGCGCCCGCCATGTTCAACCGGCAAAATACCGAATTTACGCCCCTGTTTTTCCACCGCAGCAGCGCAATCAAGCACGGCGGCATGTTCGCTGGCAAAGGTCAGTACATCGCCGGCGGATCCTTGCAATACAGTATTGAGGCTTTCGGTTGCGCCGCTGGTGAAAATTACTGTGCCGCCCGGCGGAAACAATTCTGCAACCTGTTCGCGCGCCAGTTCCACCGCTGCGCGCGCCTGCCGGCCCATGGCGTGGGGGCTGTGCGGATTGCCAAAACCAGTGCCGCCCGGCCCATCTAGCCAGCGCAGCATCGCCTCGCGCGCCTCGGGCGCAAGCGGGGTTGTGGCCTGATAATCCAGATAGATCATGCGCAGCCTTTAGCCATGCGGATCCATTCAGCGCAAAAATGTTCAACCTGCGCCCGAGCGGTATTCCAACCAAAACTGACGCGAATAGTGCGCGCAATCAGATCATCATCAAGCCCCATTGCTTCGAGCACATGGCTTTGCCGCAAACTGCCCGATGAACAGGCAGAGCCCTGGCTGACAGCAATGCCGGCCATATCCAGCCGCATTAATTGCGCGCTGCCCGACATTCCCCTCATGGCGATGGAGCGGATGTAAGGTGATCCAGCCGAAAGCCTATCTGACAGCCAATCACCGCCCAGCAGGCCCACTTCGCGTTTGAGCTGCTCCATAGGTTCAAGCACGCTTGCGGGCACATAGGGTCTGGCACATGCCCCCAGTGCAGCTGCCATCGCCATTGCTGCTGGAAGGTTTTGCGTGCCCCGCCGATAGCCGCGTTCTTGCCCGCCGGATGGTTCAAGCATGGCAAAATCTTTCACCAACAATGCCCCAATGCCAATAGGCCCGCCAAATTTATGCGCCGCGATAATAACCATATCGGCTGATTGATTGATTGGCATCTTGCCCGCGCTCTGCGCGCAATCGGCCACCATTAACCCGCCTGCATCATGAACAATCTGCGCGATGGCCCCAATGTCTTGCACACAGCCGGTTTCCGAATTGACCTGCTGAACTGCGACAATGGGCACTTCGCGGCCATCAACCGCCTCGCGCAGCATATCCAGATCCAGCGCGCCATCAGGCCGAACCGGCATTCGTTCCGCGTCAGGCGCTGCCTTCAACACTGCATCATGTTCCACTGCGCTGACCAAACGCGCGCCGCCATTTGCGCGGGTTAGTGCGATTTGCGCTGCCTCGCTCGCGCCGCTGGTAAAAATTACTTCGCCATCCCAGCCAAGCGACGCCTTCACCTGCGCCCGTGCATTTTCCAGCGCTGCCTTGGCTTTGCGCCCTTCTGCATGGGGGCTGGAAGGGTTGGCCCAAAGCGTGAAGCCTTCCTGCATCGCGGCCAGCGCCTCAGGCCGAATTGGCGTGGTTGCAGCATGATCCAAATATATGCGGGAGATGGCTTTGTTCGTCCTTGATTGACCCAGTTTGTTCACAGGAATTGCGAAAGGCGGGTTAATCACTATATAGCCTCCAACTTCCCCCGCGTCACCCGCGCCCCCGCACTCTTCATCTGTCAGGGTCAATTATGCCATCAGTTATTTTTCCCGGCCCAGAAGGCCGCCTTGAAGGTCGTTATTCCCCTGCGCCGCGCCCGCGTGCGCCGGTCGCAATGATCCTGCACCCCCATCCGCAAGGCGGCGGGACCATGAACGAACGCATTACACAGCGTTTGTACAAGACATTCACCGATCGCGGCTTTGCAACCTTGCGGTTCAATTTTCGCGGTGTTGGCCGCAGCCAGGGCAGTTTTGACAATGGCATTGGCGAATTATCCGATGCAGCCGCCGCGCTCGACTGGGTCCAGTCAATCCACGCCGAAGCGCAGACCACTTGGGTCGCTGGTGTCAGTTTCGGCGCGCTGATCGGAATGCAATTGCTGATGCGCCGCCCCGAAGTGCGCGGCTTTATCTCAATCGCGCCGCCAGCAAATATGTATGATTTCAGCTTCCTTGCCCCATGCCCGGCCAGCGGAATTTTCATTCAGGGCACCGCAGACACAGTCGTGCAGCCCAACACGGTGCAAAAACTGGTCGACAAGCTTCGTACGCAAAAGCACATCACCATCCATCACGAAGAAATTCCGCGCGCCAATCACTTCTTTGAAAATGAACTCGAAGATCTGATGGGTTCAGTCGATAATTATCTCGACTTCCGCCTGTCGCCCGATTGCCCGATCAAATAATCATCTGGATGCGGCCTGGCTTAGCGGCCAGCCCAGCCTAATTAATGGAACAATGATCTGCCCGGCAATGGCCGGTGCAGTTCATCTGCCAATTTGATCCACCGGCGCAACGCCATTAGTGTCGGGGATGATCCAGATCGCCACATTGGCAATTGCTACCAGCGCCAGAATCACCATCAGCGTGACCTGCCGCTGGGGCCCGCCGCGGCGCCACAACACAAATGCACCGCCCAGCAAGGCGATGGCAGCGAAAACCAGAATGGATAGAACCGTATTAGTAGCCATAGTGCCTGCTAGCGCGAAGAAAGCCCTACGTGAAGCCGGGTTTTAAGGAACATTTTTGCGCCAATGCCGCCACCACGGGGAAAGCCGCGCGGTGCCAAACATTCTTGGCGGACACAGCGCGCCATATCTTTTTGCGCAACGTTGGTGCGATCCTACGGGGTTTTCAGTCTGTTTTGGCGGTGCAGCCGGGTTGACAGCCGGGTTGATTGACACTCCCACCACGCCGCTTCAGACAGCGGCATGAACACATTTTCAACATTCAAAATCACTCGCCGCCAAACGCTTGCCGGTTTGGGCGCAACCACTGCGTTGGCGGGTCTTGGTGCATGCAAAACGCTCAGCGCGGTGCAGCCAGCAAATCTGGCGCCTGACGAACTGCTGGACACGATTGCCTATGGCATTTTGGAACATGAACCGGAACGGGCCACCTCGCTAGGGGTTGATACCGGTGACTATGCCCATTTGCGCAGCCAGCTAAAGGATCAAAGCCGCAGCGGTCAGACCCACTATCGCGCATCCTTGCAACAATGGCTCGGTCAGGTGCAATCTTACCCTAAATCCTTGCTCAACCCTGTCCAGCGCACCAGTTTCGAAGTGGTGGAGAGCGCATTTTCCACCGCGCTTGACGGGTTTGCCATGCCCTATGGCGATGTCGCGGTCGGCGGCTGGCGTAATGCGCCCTATGTGGTGATCCAGAACGTGGGCTCCTATCTTGATCTGCCGCGTTTCTTTGAATCGACCCAGCCAGTGCGCAATAGCGCAGATGCCGATGCCTATATCGCCCGATTGGAAGCAGTGCCCAGCGCATTGGCAGGTGAATTGGAACGGATGCAATCTGCAACCAGAATTGGCCTGGTCCCGCCTGATTTCCTGATCGCCAAGGCAATCCCGCAAATGCAGCGCACATTGCAGGATGCGATGACAGGCGGCGCCATGGCAAAACCATTGGCAGAAAAATCCGCTGGTTTTTCCGGCGCGCGTGATTGGTCGGCCATAGCCCATGAAACCATTACCAGCCGCATCGCCCCTGCGCTGGAGGCGCAATTAGCCGAGCTTTACCGTCAGCAGAAATTGGCCGCCAATACGCCGGGATTGTCAGCGCGCCCGCATGGGGATGAATATTATGCATGGGCCCTGCGCGCCAGCACCACCACAAATCTTACCCCTGATGAAGTGCATGAACGCGGGCTGGATGAATTGGCATCTTTACACGCGCGGATGGACCCGATCTTGCGCGAAATCGGTTATACCAAAGGCAGCGTCGGCGCGCGGATGACCGCGCTCAGCACCGATCCGCGCTATAAATTTGCAAAAGGTGATCCTGGCCGGGCGGAAATCATGGCATTTCTTGAAGAACGCATTGCATGGATTAAATCGCAAATGCCGCGCGCCTTTAACACGCTGGTTAATCCCAATTTGGAAGTTCGGCGCCTGCCGCTGGCTGAAGAACCCGGTGGACCGGGCGCCTATGGCGGCGCTGGGTCGAAAGACGGCACTATTCCCGGCAGAATGTGGATCAATCTGCGCACCACTGATTTGCACCGTAAATATGATTTGGCCGATCTGGCCTATCATGAAACTATTCCGGGCCATGTGTGGGAAGGGGAATATTCCAACACCTTGCCGCTCATTCGTTCCATTTTGGCCTTTAACGCATTCAGCGAAGGCTGGGGCCTATACGGCGAACAATTAGCGGACGAATTGGGCGCATACGATGATTTTACCGTCGGGCGGCTGGGCTATCTGCAATCGCTTGCTTTTCGTGCCTGCCGAATGGTTGTGGACACCGGCCTTCATTCCAAAGGGTGGAGCCGCGAACAGGCAGTTGATTTCTTTGTCAGGCGCAACGGCAGCAAACCCGCAGAAGTGGCTAGCGAGGTTGACCGCTATTGCAGTTGGCCGGGCCAAGCCTGCGGTTACAAAGTTGGCCATAGCGAAATCGTGCGCCAGCGCACTTTGGCGCGCAATGCGCTTGGCAGCGCCTATGACCTTAAAGCGTTCAACGATGCGGTCATTCAAGGCGGCAACGCCCCGCTGGACGTATTGGCGAAAAACGTCGCGCGCTATGTCGCCGGGGCGCAAGAATAGGAATGATGATCTAGGACAGGTGCGCCAAAATCACAAAATCAACCCTGCCACGCGGGCTTGCAAGCGGGGAAGAACATCTTCCTCAAACCACTGGTTTTTAGCAAGCCAGCGATTATTACGGGGGCTTGGATGCGGCAGCGGCAAGGCCATCGGCCAATGCTCGCGCCAATTTTGGACCAGCGGGGTTAACCGCCCGCCATGCTTGGCCAGCGCATCGGGCAGATGCCATGCAAGCGCATAGCGGCCGATAACAAGCGTCAATTCAATATTCCTTAGCTGATCCAGCACTGCGCCGCGCCATTGGGCCGCGCACTGCGCCCGCGGCGGCAAATCGCCGCCCGAACCTGTGCCGGGGAAACAAAACCCCATAGGCAGGATCGCAACCTTGCGCGGATCGTAGAAAGTGGCCCGATCCACGCCCATCCAACTGCGCAGGCGATTTCCCGATGCATCATCAAAAGGGATGCCCTTTTCATGCGTTTTTCGCCCGGGCGCCTGACCGGCAATCAAAATTCTGGCCTCAGGGTCCATTTGCAACAATGGCTTTGGCCCCAAAGGCAGCCCGGTGCAGATGCGGCAGCTGCGAATTTGCAAGAGGATATCCGAGGCGGCATTTTCGGGATGGCTGGCGGGCCTCTCACCATCCCAAAGGGGGGAATTGTTCACATTCTCATCCCCCCAAAAATGCCGCGCGCGCCGCACCGCGCCGCCTTAGGCTTTGGGTCAAAACATGCCGCCGTTTGTAAACCCGCGGCATTCAGCAGCCTTATTTCTTGCCAAAAAATCCCTTGGCCATTCCGGCAATATCGTTGAGCGGATTTCCATCGCCATCACGGTCAAGCATGTTAAGAATGCCCTTAGCCTGCGGGTTATCATCCAAAATCTGGTTGAATTTGGCCAAGGATTCTTCGCCGCCCAACATATCGACGATACTGCCCAGTACGCCCATATCCAACCCGGTCTTATTGGCTGCAAGTTCAACTGTATCACCATCTTCGACATGGGATTGGCCCAGCGCGGCAATCGCTTTTTCCGCAATGGATGCATCGATACCCAGTTTTTCAGCCATATTGGCCACTGTTGTCTGCCCGCCAGCGGCACCCATGATGCTGTCAAAAAGGCTCATAATATTACTCCTTGATACTGATTCGATACATATAATGCGCCTCGGCCAGATAAAGGAAAAGCCCTCTTCCCAGCAAAGGAAAGAGAGCTTTTCCTCTTCAACCCGCTCTTACGGGCTGATGTTTCGGCGTTTCAGCTTGGGCGCTCTACCCCTTCACAATCGGGGCGGCCTGCCGAACGCCTTCATCCACATGTTCTGTGAATTCGGCAAAATTTTCGACGAACAGACGCACCAATTTCTGGGCGGTACGGTCATATTCTTCCTTGTCCTGCCAGGTCGTGCGCGGGTCGAGAATATGGCTGTCAACGCCATCAACCGCAACCGGGACATCGAAACCAAAATTGGGGTCCTTGCGGAAGGTCGCATCACTTAGCGAGCCATCAAGCGCTGCATTCAGCAAGGCTCTCGTGGCCTTGATCGGCATCCGGTTGCCAACACCATATTTGCCGCCGGTCCAGCCAGTGTTGACCAGCCAGCACTGCACACCACCTTCGGAAATCCGTTTCTTCAGTAGATTGCCGTAAACACTGGGATGGCGCGGCATGAACGGGGCGCCAAAGCAGGTCGAGAACGTCGCTTCAGGCTCGGTCACGCCGATCTCGGTTCCGGCAACCTTGGCGGTATAGCCGGACAAGAAATGATACATTGTCTGATCAGATGTCAGCCGCGCGATCGGAGGAAGAACCCCAAAGGCATCGGCGGTCAACATGATCACATTGGATGGGACCGGACCAAGGTTTTCTTCAGAAGTATTGGGAATCGCTGAAAGGGGATAGGAGCCGCGCGTATTCTCCGCCAGGCTACTGTCGTCGAGATCGAGTTCCCCGTTTTCGTCCATCACCACATTTTCCAGCACCGTGCCTGGCATGCGGGTGGTGGCGTAGATTTCCGGTTCCGCTTCTTGCGACAAGCGAATCATTTTAGCGTAGCAACCGCCTTCAAAATTGAACACTGCGGTGTCCGACCAGCCATGTTCATCATCGCCGATCAGCGTGCGGCTGGCATCGGCAGACAAAGTGGTTTTGCCGGTGCCCGACAGGCCAAAAAACACCGCCGTCTTGCCATCCGCGCCGATATTGGAGGAACAATGCATCGGCATCACGCCCTTGGCCGGCAGCAGATAATTGAGAATGCCGAACACGCTTTTCTTCATTTCGCCAGCATATTTGGTGCCGCCGATCAGGATCAGCTTTTCGGTCAAATTGACGGCTATCACCGTCTCGCTGCGGGTGCCGTGGCGCGCCGGATCGGCGCGGAAGCTAGGCAGATCGATGATCGTATATTCAGGCTCGAAACCCTCCAGCTCATCCTCGGTAGGGCGCACCAGAAGGGTGCGAATGAACAGATTATGCCACGCCAATTCATTGATAATGCGTACATTAATCCGATGCTCTGGCTGTGACCCGCCAAATAGATCGGCAACGAACAGTTCTTTCTGCTGACCAAGGGCGGCGAAGAAATCTTGCTTGAGATTGGCGAAATGTTCCGGTGTCATCGAGGCATTGACCTTGCCCCACCAGACAGTGTCCTGCGTCCCCTCGTCCCGCACAATAAATTTGTCCTTGGCCGAACGGCCAGTGTGCGGGCCTGTTTCCACCACCAATGGGCCATGTTTTGCCAGACGCCCTTCACCGCGCGCGAGCGCCTGTTCGACCAACTGCTCCGCGCTGCAATTAGGATAAATCTTTGCAGCTGTTTCAATGCCCTGATCGGCAAGCGAAATGGATAGCGGCCTGGTCACAATATTCTCCTGATCGGGGACAAAGGGCTGGGCCGGAGGGCAGCATCCGAATCGTGTGAATTCGAATGCACGGCCAGCAAGCTTGCCCTTAGAAGAGCGCCCTATTCGCGTCAAACGATCCAGCCTCCGCTATTGGAAAACTTAATTTTAGGCGTGCCCATTCGTTGTTTCATGGCGCCGAAGCGTTTAGTCCTACCGGCTATGGCAGATGGTGCATCACACGAACAGGCAATGGCTGAGACAAATTTGCAACCAGCCGAAGGGGCGCAGGCCGCATCGGATATGGGGCAAAAAGTGATCGCGTTGGTTGATGATGACCGCAATATCCTCACGACAGTTTCGATCGCCCTGCAGGCAGAAGGCTATGCCACCCGATTATATTCCGATGGCGAGGGGGCGCTAAAGGCGTTGCTCGAAAACCCGCCAGATCTGGCTGTGTTTGATATTAAGATGCCCCGCATGGACGGGATGGAATTGCTGCGTGAATTGCGCAAAACCTCCGCGCTTCCGGTGATCTTTTTGACCAGCAAGGATGATGAACAAGATGAAGAAGCGGGCCTGGAACAGGGCGCGGATGATTATATCGCAAAACCGTTTAGCCTGCGTCTTTTACTAGCCCGGATCCGCGCTATCCTGCGGCGCAGCGCAGCGCTGGCCAATGATGCTGATCCAGACACAGTCACAGATATAGATCACCCGCTCCACACATTGGCGCGCGGGCGGTTATTGATGGACCCGGCGCGCCATCATGTAAGCTGGGATGGAAAGCCAGTGTCGCTGACCGTCACAGAATTCCTGATTTTAGAAGCGTTGGCCGCCCGCCCCGGCGTCATCAAATCGCGCAACCAGCTAATGGATGCCGCCTATACCGAAGATATGTTTGTGGATGATCGAACGGTCGACAGCCACATTAAACGGATGCGCAGCAAGTTCCGCTCAGTTGATAATGATTTTACCGCAATCGAAACGCTGTATGGCGCAGGGTACAGTTTCACTGATGGTTAAATCACGCAACCACGCGCAAACAGACAGGCTGGCGCATATCAAGCTCAACCGGCGCAGGTGGTCGCGCGGCCTGCCGCTGACCTCGCGCATTCTTGCGGTCAATATACTGCCTCTGGCGCTGCTGGGCGGCGGGATATTCTACCTCGATGGATACCGTAAGCAATTACTGAATGAGCGATACAAGCTGGCGCGAATAGAGGCCCAGATCACGGCAGAGGCATTGGCCGGTGCCACTCGCGAGCGGCAAGAAGCATTGCTGATCCAGATCGGCAAGGAACAACGAATGCGGCTGCGAATGTTCGGCCCGCAAGGAAATTTAACGGCAGACAGTTTTGCTCTGGATGCGCCCGCTTTCACCTTTGATGATCCTGACGATGAAACGTGGGCCCAAGGTTTCGCCCGGATGCTGGATCAGGGGGTGGATTCGATTGTCGGGGCTGACCCCATCCCCGATTATACCGAACCGCCACAGGTGCGTGCAAATTCCTGGCCTGAACTGGCGCAGGCGCGCGAAGAAGGCTTAACCCAGATCCAATTGCGCGCTGCGCCCGATGGAACGCCGGTGATCAATACTGCAGCGCCGGTTGGCTTGCAGGGATCCACCCTGCTGACCACTCGCAATGCGGTCGATATTACCGAATCGGTGCGCAGTGCGCGCTCCACCTTGGTCAGCGCTGTGCTGCTTGCATTGGTGGTATCAATCGCCCTGTCGCTATTTATGGCCCGGACAATTGTTCGCCCGCTGCGTTTGCTCGCCAGGGCCGCCATCCGCGTGAGGCTGGGGCGCGACCGGCAAGTCGAGGTGCCCCGATTGCCAGAGCGCAGAGATGAAATTGGCCTGCTGGCCCGGTCCATTTCAGACATGACCAGCGCCCTGCGCCACAGGATTGATGCGGTCGATCATTTTGCCGCCGACGTCGCCCATGAAATCAAGAACCCGCTGGCATCTCTGCGTAGCGCGATTGAATCGCTGGCGCGAGTTGATGATCCGCAATTGCGCCGTCAACTTACAGATATCGCTTTTCATGATGTGCGCCGGATCGACCGGCTGGTGACAGAAATTGCAGATGCCAGCCGGATTGATGCTGAATTATCGCGCGCCACGTTCGAGGAACTGGATTTAGCAGAGCTGACCCAAACCATCATCTCCACCCGTGAAAGCCGGGCTGAAAATGACGGGCGGCGCGTGGATTTGCGCCATCCGCTGGGCAGTGCTTTGGTCTGGGCTGTCCCTGCAAGGCTGGAACGCATCATCGAAAACCTGCTCGACAATGCAGTATCTTTCTCTCCACCAAACGGCGAGATCACGGTAACCATCAGCCATGATGAGGATTTTATTGCGCTGGCCATCTGTGACAATGGCCCCGGAATTCCTGAAGAGGCCCGCGAAAAAGTATTCCAGCGCTTCCATTCACTGCGCCCCGATGCAGAAGCCTTTGGCGACCATAGCGGCCTGGGGCTGGCCATTGCGCGCACCATTGCCGAAGCCCATGATGGATCATTGATTGCCGAAGCGCGCAGCGACGGCGCCAGCGGGGCCTGCCTTGTGTTACGCCTGCCTGAATTTACCAGTGAACGCATATGAACACACCCATCATCCGGCAGGCAGGCTGTGTCTCAATTGGCGGGCGCGGTATTTTGATCGAAGGGCCACCAGGCTGCGGTAAAACCAGCCTTGCCCTGATGCTGATTGATCGCGGCGCGCGGTTGGTGGGCGATGATGCAGTTGTGTTGGAGGTTCGCGGTACAAAACTGTGGGCCCTGCCGCCCTCGAACACCGAAGGGATGCTGGAAATACGCAATGTCGGCATCATCCGCCTGCCAATTACCGCAGCGCCGGTTTCATTGCGCCTTGTTCTGTCCGCTGATGCACCGCGATTTGTCGAACAGGCGCAACCTTTCAAACTTGCCGGGATCCCAATCCCCAGCCTTGTGTTTGATGGCAGCGGTGCGGCCGCCGCAGTTCGGGCAGAATATGCCCTAAATCTGCATGGTCTGCCGGCGCCCGCCCATGCACACGATAATTGAGGCACCCTTCCCTTGGCCCCCAAATAGGGCCAAACCAGAGTGATGCCTAGTGAGTCGCCCCTTGCCCATACAGATACACGCCAGCACATCTTGCTGGTCACTGGCATGTCCGGCGCTGGCAAGACCACTGCATTGCGTGTGCTGGAAGATATTGGCTGGGAAGCGATCGACAATTTCCCGATCCGCCTGCTTGACCGCCTGATTAGCCATCCTGAAAATGATGGCCCGCGCCACCCTCTGGCAATCGGTTTTGATTCGCGCACGCGGGGCTTCAACCCGCCCGATGTAATCGCTCAGGTAAAAAGCCTGACGAAGCGTGATGATTTGCTGGTCACAACGCTGTTTTTAGATTGCAGCAGCGATGAATTGGAACGGCGATATAATGAAACACGCCGGCGGCATCCGATGGCGCAAGGGCGGCCCGTTCACGTTGGCATCCACGCCGAACGCGAATTGCTCGAACCGCTGCGCAGATGGGCCGATGCAGTGGCCGACACCACTGAATTTTCCACCAATGAATTACAGCAAAGCATCCGTGAACGTTTTGCTGAAAATGCGCCGCACGATATGGCAATTATTGTCTCCAGCTTCGGCTTTGCGCGCGGCACACCGCCGCTGGCGGATCTGGTGTTCGATATGCGGTTTTTGGATAATCCGCATTGGGTTGCCAGCCTGCGCGAACAAACCGGGCTTGACGAGGCGGTCGGATCGCATATCCGCAAGGATCAGGCATTCGAAACGGCCTTCAACCAGATACGCGATCTGCTATTGACCTTGCTGCCGCGCTATCAGGCACAAGGGAAAAGCTATGTTAATATCGGTTTCGGCTGTACCGGGGGGCGGCACCGCTCAGTCTATACCGCCGAAACAATGGCGAAGGCCTTGCGCGGAGCCGGATTTTCGCCCACCGTTATTCACCGCAATTTGGGATCACGTGCCGCTGATCAAATCGAAGGGCCCCCATCATAAGGTTTCCCCAATCTTGCCTATGACCATTTCCCACCCCCTTCATCCAAATCTGCCCGCAGCAATTGGCATTCGCCCATGATCGGATTGATCCTGGTAACGCATGGCCGCTTGGCTGAGGAATTCGTCCACGCGTTGGAACATGTCGTCGGCACGCAAGACGCGGTCGAAGCGATCTGCATTGGCCCCAATGATGATATGGAAAAACGGCGGCTTGAAATCGCAGCAGCCATCAAAACTGTCGATCAGGGCCAAGGCGTGGTGATCCTGACGGATTTATTCGGCGGCACCCCGTCCAATCTTGCGATTTCATTGTTGGATGCGGGGCGCGTTGAAGTGATAGCCGGGATCAATCTTCCCATGCTGATTAGGCTGGCTGGCACCCGCAAAAGCTGCCCCATTGGCAAGGTTGTGGCGGCCGCACGCGATGCTGGGCGGACCTACATCACTGTCGCATCAGAATTCCTTGATCAAACCGACGGGGCCCAAACCGACAGGGCCCAAAGCGAGAGCCAGAGCGAGGCCCCCGCATGAGCGAGCTGCGCCGCGAAATTTTGATCGTCAACCAACGCGGTTTACACGCACGCGCAAGCGCGAAATTCGTCAATGCAGTCAGCCTATTGCCCGAAGGGGTTGATGTGCGCGTGGGCAAAGGCTGCAATGAAGCCACTGGCGGATCAATTCTAGGTTTAATGATGCTGGGCGCAGCCAAAGGCGATACGGTCGAACTCAGCGTCAAAGGCGACGGCGCTGAAGAAGTGATGGACCAGCTTTGCGCTCTGGTTGGTGACGGGTTCGGCGAGGAGTGACCCCCCCTACGATCCGGCGCGAGATTACCGGCTTTTCCAATCCGACGGTCAAATATCTCAGAAGTTTACGCGACAAGAAAAACCGCCGACGCGAGGGCAAATTTCTGGTCGAAGGGCTGCGCCTTTTAACTGATGCACGTAAAACAGGCAGATTGCCTGAAATGTTGATTATGGCTGCGCGCCGGGACCCGCACCCGCTGCTGGGCCAGCTTGAAGCAGAGGTTGCAGCAGCTGGCGGTGAAATCATTGAAACCAGCGCCGACATTCTTTCCAAAATTACCGGCAAGGATAATCCGCAGGCAATCGCCGGGATGTTCGCTGAATTTGATACAGCACTGGGCGGTCTGGACCGGAAGGCTGGACCAATTTGGATGGTGGCTCAGGCGCTTCGTGATCCGGGCAATCTTGGCACCATGCTGCGAACATGCGATGCGATTGGCGCAGGCGGATTAATCTTGATTGATGACTGCGCTGACCCTTTCTCGGTCGAAGCGGTGCGCGCCAGCATGGGCGCTGTGTTTACCCAGCAAATCGCGCAAGCACCCTGGCCAGAATTTATAGAATGGATGCATCAAGGCGGCGGCCAATTGGTCGCTGCATCATTGCGCGATTCCCAGGATTATCGCGGGGCGCCTTATGCAGCGCCTTGTTTCATATTGGTCGGCAACGAATCGCGCGGGCTGCCGCAGGAATATGAGGATGCATGCGATCTGCGCGTGACCATGCCAATGCGCGGTCAGGCAGATAGTTTGAATGCCGCAATTGCCGGTGCAGTGCTGGCCTATGAAGTGCTGCACTGCCTAGAAAACTAAGAAAATCATTCATCTACCACTAAGCCGCGCCCCGCTATCAGGGGATTATGCGCAGCAATTTCACCCTTTTCTCCGCCCCCGCCGCGATGCTTGCATCCGCCCTTGTCGGGGCCTGCGCTGCTCACGCCCCGACGGAAAACCCGCTCGCCAATAGCGAATGGCAGTTCGTGAAAATCGACCACGAAGCGCCGGCAGAGCCAGACAAAGCAGCCCTGTCCTTCACCGCAGAAAACCTCAGCGCCACCGTCGGCTGCAACGGGATGGGAGGCCATTGGCGGATTGCGAATGGCCGGTTGATCGCAGGGCCATTGCTGGGCACCGAAATGTATTGTGCCGGCCCGATCTGGCGTCAGGAACAGGCCATCGGGTCATTGCTGGTTGCAGCCCCGGAAATCGAATTTGAGAATGATCTGCTGATAATACGATCAAGCGGCCACAAGGCCATTTTGAAACGGGTCAATCGCCTGCAATCAGGCTCGTAAAACTTCACTTGCCATCACGGCTGGACGCTATCAGGCGGTAATCGGCCAAGCTGCGCAATCTGCCGGTGGCAACATTGCCATTGGGGCCATCAGGCAATCTTACATGCTAATAGGCGCCCTCCGCTTCGAACGATCCTGCCACTTCAACCGCATCCCACGATAGCAATCGGATCACCGCGCCCTGTTCGCCCGGGGCTGCGCGCATGGAAACATCATGGCCGGTCACGATCATCCCCATCATGGGATCAACCCCGCCGATGTCTTGCGCGAAATACCAAGGCGAGCATGATCTCGCCCTGCCTGTTCCCAGCCAAGGGGCATAAGCGCGTCAAGTTCGGCCCAAATATCAATACGCAAAAGATGATCGGGCGATGCATTCAATTCTCTACACTCAGCTTTCCGCCGCATCTTCATCCGGCACTGTGTAACGCGGCGCAGCTTCGACCAATGGCACTTCTTCGATCTCGCGCTTGCCGATTTCGATGCCTTTTTCCTTCAGCCTGCGCCCGGCTGACAGGACATTTCGTTCAAATGATCCGACGAATTTATTGTAATTGCCCACTGCACTGTCGAGGCCAGATCCCACACGTTTGAGGTGTTCTGCGGCAACTGCCAGCCGATCATACAAATCGCCCCCAATCCGGCCGATTTCCTTGGCCTCGCTGGCCAGCCCATCCTGCCGCCAAACCTGGGCCACAGTGCGCGCGATTGCCACCAGATTTGTTGGCGTGGCAAGCAGCACGCGGTTGCGGAAGGCAAAATCCCATAATTCAGGGTCAGCCTCCAGCGCGGCGGCCACAAAATGTTCGCCCGGCACGAACATGATCACATAATCAGGCGCATCCTCAAATTGGCTTTGATACCCCTTGGCCCCCAATGTCTGGACATGATTGCGCATCGAACGCGCATGATCCGCCATGGCCCGCGCCCGCACATCATCATCATCCGCTTCAAAGGCCGCCTGATAGGCGTTCAATGATACTTTTGCGTCGATCACCAGCTTTTTTTGGCCCGGCACATTGATAATCGCGTCTGGGCGCAAGCGCCCTTCGCCCGTATCCACCGAATGTTCGAGATGAAAATCGGTATGTTCAGCCAAACCGCATTGTTCGAGCACATTTTGCAGCGCCCGTTCCCCCCAGCGCCCTCGCGCCTTGGGCGCATTGGTCAAGGAATTGCCAAGCCGCTGGGCCTCCTTCTTCACTTCTTCTTGGCCCTGCCGCATCGTCTCGATCAGGCCGGTCAATTGTCCGAAGGAATCGACCCTTTGTTTCTCAAGACTGGCGACTTGATCTTCATAATTCTTAAGCCGCTCGCTCACCGGCTCAAGCAAGGCTGCAACCGCTTGTTTGTTGGTTTTTTCTGCATTGCCAAACCGTTCAGAGGCGGTTTTGAGGAATTCCTCCTGCGCCTTGGACAATACTTCCCCGCCGGCAACTTTGAATTGGGCGAGTAATTCCTCGCGCGCTTCACGCATTTGGACAATCTGTTTATCGAAATTCGCAGCGTTCGCCTTCAGCGTGGCCAATTCAATCTGCGCAGCGCCAAGATCGGCGCCTGCGCGTTTGAATTTATCGGCCAAATCCTGCGCCTCTGCCTCGCGCTTACTAAGGCGTTCCTTCAGATCAAGAACTGGCCGCGAGGCGACGAACCAAGCGACCCCGCCCCCCAAAACAAGACCAAGGATCAGTGCGAAAATGACAATTTGTGCAGGCTCCATACCGCATCTCTATGCGGAACGGAGCAGGAACACCAGTGGCGCCTAAAAATATTCCCCGATCAAGCCGCTTTGCGCAGCTTGTCCAGTTTCTTCAGCGCCATCTGCCGTTTCAGCCGGCTAAGGTGATCGATAAACAAAATACCTTCAAGATGATCCATTTCATGCTGGAGACATGTGGCCATTAGCCCATCCAATTGCTCCTCATGCACCTTGCCCTCAATATCTTGATAACGGATGCGGCAGCTTACTGGCCGGTCAACATCGGCATATATATCCGGCACTGACAGGCAGCCTTCCTGATATGTCCCCAATTCTTCTGCCGGATCGAGAATTTCAGGGTTCACGAACACGCGCGGGTCCTTCTTCACCGGCTGGTGGGTATGATGTTCATCGCCATGTTCAGTGCAAACTTCAGGTTCTGCATCTTCATCCGGTTCTTGCAAATCAATAACCAGCACGCGCTGGGGCACGCCGACCTGAATTGCCGCAAGGCCAATACCGGGTGCATCATACATCGTCTCGAACATATCTTCCACGAGGGTGCAAAGATCATCATCGAAGTTTTCGACCTGAGACGAGACGGTTTTGAGCCGGAGGTCCGGCACTTGGAGGATTTCACGAATAGCCATGCCCGCTAGATAGTGAGCAATATGCCTCCTCGCAAGCGCCAGATCGATCCCTGCTGCACCGCGCCTTCGCCCAAATCGTGCCGGATTCGCCCATCTGCTGTACCGGCAAGGCCGCGATAGGTGAAAATCAGGGCCAGTTTAACTAACGGGCCGGCGCGCCCTCAGCGCCTGCGCCAATGTGCCTTCGTCAAGGTAATCCAGCTCTCCGCCCACTGGCAGGCCATGTGCCAATTGGGTGATGCGAACCGGATATTCCTCCAACCGTTCAGCGATATAATGCGCTGTGGTCTGGCCTTCGAGTGTGGCATTCATCGCCAGAACCACTTCGGCCACGCCGCCTTGTGCAACGCGGCCAAGCAGGGCGGCGATGCTAAGATCTTCAGGCCGCACACCATCCATCGCCGACAATTTTCCGCCAAGCACATGATAGTGGCCAGTGAATAATTTCGCCCGGTCCAACGCCCACAAATCTGCCACATCCTCCACCACGCACAAAGACGACTGGTCACGGCGCGGATCGGCGCAAATGCCGCATGGGTTTTGGGTATCCACATTACCGCAGTTTGCGCATTCAATCAGCCGATCGCGCACCTGCGTCAAAGCGTCGAGCAATTGCACCAAGGCTGTTTCCCGCCGTTTAACCAGCCATAACACAACCCGCCGCGCTGAACGCGGGCCAAGCCCGGGCAGGCGCGCCAATGCCGACGCCAATGTCTCGATCTCTTGCGATGCCATGCCAGCAGCGATAGAGGTTGCGCCCCGCAATAGGAAGGCCGACCAACAAGCCAATGCGCATCATTTTTATGGGAACGCCAGATTTCGCAGTACCAACATTGGCTGCGTTGGCCGAGGCAGGGCACACCATCCTTGCAGTCTATACTCAGCCGCCCCGTCCCGCAGGCCGGGGCAAACGGCTGCAGCCATCACCGGTGCAGACCCAGGCAGAGCTGCGCGGGATAGAAGTTCGCTGCCCGACAACCTTAAAGGATGCCCAGGCGCAGGCCGCATTCGCCGCGCTGGATGCCGATATTGCGATTGTCGCTGCCTATGGGTTGATCCTTCCGCAGGCCGTTTTGGATGCGCCAAAATATGGCTGCCTTAATGTTCATGCATCGATTTTACCGTATTGGCGCGGGGCCGCGCCCATCCAGCGTTCGATCCTTGCTGGTGATTCGGTGACGGGAGTTACCATCATGCAAATGGAAGCAGGCCTCGACACTGGCCCGATGTTGGCGGCCGCACACACGCCGCTGGCCAATAAAACCGCCGGGGAATTAACCGAGGAACTGGCCGAAATTGGCGCCAATTTGATGGCCAATACCTTGGTCCATTTGTCTGAGCTGAACGCCGCAGCGCAGGATAATACCAAGGCAAGTTACGCCCCCAAAATCAACAAGGCAGAAGCAAGAATCGACTTCACGCAATCTGCCGCGGCAATCGAACGACAAATTCGCGCTTTTGCCCCATTTCCCGGTGCATGGTTTGAACTGGATGGTGAACGAATTAAAATACTTAGCGCTGAGATTACCGATGAAGCGGGCGCCCCGGCAACCATATTGGATGATAGTTTGACGATTGCCTGCGGCACTGGCGCGCTGCGCCCTATCAATGTCCAGCGCGCAGGAAAGCCGGTGATGGAGCGCGCAGCATTCCTGCGGGGCAAAGCTGTGGCCGCGGGAACCCAATTGGGATGACCCGTTTCGCGCTTACCCTTGAATTTGACGGAACCCCTTTTCAAGGCTTGCAGCGTCAGAAAATCGGGCCAAGTATCCAGCAATCTGTTGAACAGGCGATTTTTTCGATCAGCGGCGAAAAATCCGCGCTCATCGCTGCGGGGCGCACCGATTCAGGCGTTCATGCCATTGCCATGCATGCCCATGTGGACATTCAAAAAGGCTTCACCCCATTTCGCCTGATGGAGGCGTTAAACGCTCGGCTGCGGCCCGATCCGATTGCAGTGACCGCGTGTGAAGTAAAACCCGATGATTGGCACGCGCGTTTTTCCTGCATCGGGCGCAGCTATCAATACCGCATTTGCAATCGCCGGGCACCGCTGACGCTGGACAAGGATCGGGCGTGGCATATCCGCCCCGATCTGGATATAAAGGCAATGCAGCGCGCCGCCCAAATGCTGGTCGGGCATCATGATTTCACCACCTTTCGATCAGTGCGTTGCCAATCCGCCAGTCCGGTCAAAACGCTGGACACTCTGGACGTGCGCCGCGAGGGCGAATGGGTGCTGATTGACGCTGCTGCCCGTAGTTTTCTGCATCATCAGGTCCGATCCATGGTAGGGTGTATCGCGCTTGTTGGCATGGGCCGATGGGCAGAAGAACAAGTCGCAGATGCGTTGGCGGCATGTGACCGGCGCGAATTGGGGCTGAACGCCCCGCCCCAAGGCCTCTATTTCATTGAAGCAAAATACCCGGAGCAAAAAGCCCCAAGCCAGGAGAGCGATCGATGACCACCACCGGCAAGCAGATATTCACAACAATGGAAGCGGATGGCACGCTGGTCGTCGAAATCGCGGAGACCGCATTTCGCGACCCCACCGGCAGCCAGGTTCTGGTGCGGATGGAAGCAGCACCGATCAATCCATCTGATCTGGCCCTGCTTTTTGGCCCCGCGGATCTTGAAAATGCAGAATATTCACCCGGAAAAATCATTGCCAAAATGCCCGAACCATTTGCCCGCGCGGCAAGTGGCCGCCACGGCCAGCGGATGCCCGTGGGCAACGAAGGGGCAGGCACCGTGGTTGCAGCAGGCGACAATCCAGCAGCCCAGGCGCTGATCGGGCAACGCGTCGCCTGCGTGCCGGGCAATGCCTTTTCGCAATATGCAATTTCAGAAGCTGCCATGTGCCTGCCGCTGGGGGATATTTCTTGCCAAGACGGCGCCTCTGCCTTTGTCAATCCGATGACTGCTTTAGGGTTTGTCGAAACTGCAAAAGTGGAAGGCCACACCGCGATGGTCCACACCGCCGCAGCATCCAATCTGGGGCAGATGCTCAACAAGATATGTCAGCAAGACGGGATTGAATTGGTCAATATCGTGCGCAAACAGGAACAGGCCGATATTTTACAAGGTATCGGGGCCAAATATATCGTGAATTCATCTGATCCAGATTACATGGCACAATTGCGCGCTGCGATTTCTGAAACGGGTGCCTATTTTGGCTTCGACCCGATCGGCGGCGGCAATTCGGTGGACCGGATTTTTGCAGCCATGGAACAAGTCGCTTCCGGCACGACAGCATATAGCCGTTACGGATCAGATCAGGCCAAAAAGATGTATATTTATGGCCGCTTGGACGTGAGCCCGACCATCCTCACCCCGTCATACGGCTTTGGGTTCACATTATCGGGTTGGCTGCTGACACCGTTTCTAGCCAAGGCGGGCATGGAAACTATCGTCCGTATGCGCCAGCGCGTTTTGGCCGGCCTAACCACCACTTTTGCCAGCAATTACAAGAAAAAGGTCACGCTGGAACAGATGTTGGAAAAAGACGCCGCAACAGATTACAACGCCATGCACACGGGCGAGAAATATCTCCTCACGCCTTAGCGCCGGATAAAAACTTTCTGCGCGCACGAGGATCGATGATCCCGCCGCATCGCGTATCCCGCCTTTCCAGCGATTGTTCAGCCAGCCACAAATATGTCGATATGGCTGTTAATCATACCTCGCGATTTAACGCCCCTGCAAAGTTTTCAGCATTGGCAATTGATTTTGCACAGCCGGTCGCTATTAGCGGCGTTCCGAACGATTAGTTTGGGCGCTTAGCTCAGTTGGTAGAGCATCTCGTTTACACCGAGAGGGTCGGCGGTTCGAGCCCGTCAGCGCCCACCATTTTTGTCAGCCTAGAGGCTAATCGGATAGTAAACTGCCTGCAAAAGCCGGGCTTTCTCTGAAATTTAGGCTTGGCATTGCCGGCGTGAAAACGCGGGCGCAATGCCGCGCCTCCTTTCATCTACTCCAAAACCGCTGCAATTTGTTCGCGCGCCGCCGCGCTTGACCAATCATATTCGCCAACCACGCGCCACACCTCTTTGCCTTGGCCGTCATACAGCACGCTTGTGGGCAATACGCCGCTGCCGATGGCAAAACCCAGCGCATTATCCGGGTCCAGCCAAGGCTGAAGATGGGCAAATTTTCTTTGGGCAAAAAACGGTTCGACCTTGGCTGCCCCCTGCATATCCTGGCTAACAGTCAGAACTTGCATGGCCCCTTCATATTCTGCCGCCAAATCATCCAGCATCGGCATTTCAACCACGCACGGCGCGCACCATGTTGCCCATAGGTTGACCAGCACCGGTCTTCCTTGCAAGGCACCGGTATTAAGCTGGCGCCCATCAGGGTCCTGCACCAGTATCGCGGGCATTAATTCCCCCTGATAGGTGCGATCAATGGTGCCGGACAAGTTTGGCTTGTCATCAGCCAATGCGCCCTGTTCTTGCACCTCCGGCGGCGCTTCTCTATCGCAAGCAGCAAGCGAAAAGGCGAATATCAGCGTGAGCGAAAATCGTAAGGACACTACAGGCTCCAACCAGATGTGGGGCGGCCGTTTTGCCGAAGGGCCGAACGCCATCATGCGCGAGATAAATGCATCGATCCCATTCGACAAGGCACTGTGGCGTCAGGATATCGCCGCCAGCAAGGCCCATGTCGCCATGCTGGATGCGCAAGACATCGTTACCGCCGCTGATGCTGCGACCATTTCTGCAGGGCTGGACCAAATCGCCAGTGAATATGAAACCAGCGGCGTGCCCGAGAATTGGGACCTAGAAGATATTCACATGACCACCGAAAGCCGTTTGGCCGAATTGATCGGACCTGTGGCCGGGCGGCTTCATACAGCCCGCAGCCGCAATGATCAGGTGGCCACCGATTTTCGCCTTTGGACACGCGATGCAATACAGCAGGTCGATGCCGGGCTTGAATTGCTCCAACGCGCGCTGGTGACACGGGCGGGCGAACATGCCGACAGTATCATGCCCGGATTTACCCATTTACAAACCGCACAGCCGGTTACCTTGGGCCACCATCTAATGGCCTATTACGAAATGATCCGGCGTGATCGATCCCGTTTTGCCGATGCACGCGCGCGGCTGAATGAAAGCCCGCTGGGATCGGCCGCATTGGCAGGAACCGGTTTCCCGATTGACCGTGATGCAACCGCTGCCGCACTGGGTTTCGTGCGTCCGACCGCCAATAGTCTGGATGCTGTGTCGGACAGGGATTTCGCGCTCGATTATCTGATGGCGGCGGCGCAATGTTCGCTTCACCTGTCCCGTCTGGCAGAGGAATTCATTATCTGGGCCAGCCAGCCATTCGGTTTTATCCGTATGCCCGATACGCTCAGCACTGGCAGTTCGATTATGCCGCAGAAGAAAAACCCCGATGCCGCCGAATTGGTGCGCGGCCATGCCGGGCGAATCATCGGCTGCGCGACTGCTTTGATGGTAACGATGAAAGGCCTGCCGCTCGCCTATTCCAAGGATATGCAGGACGATAAACCACCTGTGTTTGAAGCGGCAAATTTGCTGGCCCTGTCCATCGCAGCGATGACCGGCATGGTGGCCGACAGCCTGTTCAAGACAGACCGGATGCAGCAGGCGGCACAATTGGGTTATGCCACAGCGACAGATCTGGCCGACTGGCTGGTGCGCGAAGCGAACATTCCATTCCGCGAGGCGCACCATATCACCGGCGCAGTGGTCAAATTGGCAGAGGAAAAGGGCGCCGGGCTTGAAACATTATCCCTCGCTGAATTGCAGGCGATCGATATGCGGATTGATGATCGGGTATTCGCTGCATTGTCGGTTGAGGCATCCGTTGCCTCGCGTGCATCCTATGGCGGAACCGCGCCGCAGCAGGTAAAGCACCAAGTGGCGCAGGCGCGCCAGAAGTTGGGGATGAAATCATGATACACCGGTTTGTTGCCCCCACTGCTCTTCTTGCTGCTATGGCCATGCTGGCTGGCTGCGGACAGAAAGCTGATCTGGCGCCGCTCAATGGCCAAGGCCAGCTCGTCGCCGCGGTTGGATCGGATCAGCAACCCAATGCAGAAGATTTACTCAAACCAAGGGCACAAGCCGTGCCTGAACGCAGCGTGGAATTACGAAAACGGTCCGAAGAACGCGAAGATGACCCTTTCGACCTTCCCCCACAATAAATACGGCCCGAGCAATGAACCATTTTGAACTTCGCGAAGGCGTGCTCCACGCTGAAAATATCCCCTTGCCCCGTATCGCGGCAGAGGTTGGCACGCCCGTCTATGTCTATTCACAGGCCACGTTGGTGCGCCACGCAAGGGTGTTTCGCGATGCCTTATCCGGCCTGAAAGATCCGCACATTGCATTTGCGGTAAAGGCCAACCCCAATCTGGCGGTGCTGAAAATATTGCAGCGCGAGGGGTACGGCGCAGACGTTGTGTCAGGCGGCGAATTGGCCCGCGCGCTGGCGGCAGATATGGCCCCCAAAGACATCGTCTTTTCCGGGGTTGGCAAATCGCAGGACGAATTGATCTATGGGCTTGAAACCGGCATCGGCCAGTTCAACCTTGAATCAGAGGAAGAAGGGATCGAATTATCGGCCCTTGCGGTGCAGCACGGCAAAGTGGCGCATTGCGCGCTCAGGGTGAACCCCGATGTCGATGCACGAACCCACGAGAAAATTTCCACTGGCAAGGCTGAAAACAAATTCGGTGTTCCAATCCACCGTGCGGGCGAAATTTACGCGGCCCTTGCCGCATTACCTGGCATCAATATGCGCGGTATTGCCGTTCATATCGGGAGCCAATTGGCCAGCCTTGAACCTTTGGAAACCGCATTTGAGAAAGTCGGCCTGCTGATCGCGCAATTGCGGACGCAGGGGCAAACAGTAACCCACGCTGATCTAGGCGGGGGATTGGGCGTTCCCTATAAATCGGATGATGTCATACCGCGCCCTGCTGAATATGGCGCAATGGTCGCAAAAGTTACCGCAGACTGGGATGTTGCCCTGTCATTTGAACCGGGCCGCGTGATCGCAGGCAATGCCGGGGTGCTGCTAACCCGGGTGATCCGGGTGAAACGCAGCTCCAACGCGCAACCATTCGTGGTGGTTGATGCTGCAATGAACGATCTTGCCCGTCCTGCAATGTACGGGGCATGGCACGATATTGATGCGGTGGTCCCGCGCGGCGACCGCACAATTGCGCATGTGGTCGGACCCATTTGCGAAACAGGCGATACATTCGCTATGAACCGCGAGATGGACACGCTGGAGGCCGGTGATCTGGCGATTTTCCGGACGGCCGGAGCCTATGGCGCCACTATGGCTTCGAGTTACAATAGCCGCGGTTTTGTGCCCGAAGTTCTGGTTGATGGCGATCAATTCGCCGTGGTTGCAGACCGGCTGCCCGCCGCCAATATCATGGCCGCAGAACGCGTGCCTAGCTGGCTGAAATAGGCCGGCTATGATCCGTTCGCTCCCCCTGTTTCACCGCATTAACGGCCAGCGCGTTGTGGTGATCGGCGAAGGCGAAATGGGCGAAGCGAAAATGCGGCTGGTGAAACGTGCCGGCGGCATCCCTTGCGCCGAACCAGAAGCACATCATGCAAAACTGGCCTTCATCGCGCTAGAGGACGAAAAAGCCGCCAGCGCCGCTGCCATCCGGCTTAAGAACAAAGGCCTGTTGGTCAATGTGGCAGATCGGCCCGATCTGTGTGATTTCACCTGTCCCAGCATCCTTGACCGTGATCCGGTGCTGATTGCTATTGGCACATCCGGTGCATCAGCCGGACTGGCCAAACAATTACGGCTGAGGCTGGAACGCTTTCTGCCCGCTTCACTAGGAACGCTGGCAGCTAAGTTGGAAGCCGCACGTGAAGCTGTGCGGGCGCGTTTTCCGGCAGCGCCAGACCGGCGACGCGCGCTGGACGATGCGCTGGGCGAAGCTGGCATTCTTGACCCGCTAGATAGTGGCGCGCCAGACCGGGTGGATGGCTGGTTGGCCGAGCAGGAACCTGCCGCCCCCACCCTTCGCCGTGAAATCACGCTGACAAGTGATGATCCAGAAGATCTGACGCTGCGCCAATGCCGCCTGCTTGGATCGGCGGATGTCATATTGTTCGACGCTGGCGTGCCCAGCGCCATCTTGGACCGCGCCCGCGCCGATGCCTTACGGCGGCCCTTGGCATTCGACGGGCCAATGCCAGCGGGTCTGGTGGTTGTCTTGCGGACAATATAAATACGCGCGCCAAATTGCCGCTCTGCAAATTGGCGCTGCTGCAAATGCCGGTAGCCGGCAAAACACCCCTCAGATCAAATGCGTGCTTTCCTTTCCCAATTCCGCAAAGAACTGCGCCATTGCATCAGCGGCCTTATCCGTCAGCGTGATGAAAGCGCGGCGTTTATCCGTTTCATCCTCCACCCGCTGGAGGAGGCCAGCATCAATCATCTGTGTAATCCAGCGCAGCGCAGTCGTTGGCGGAACGCCTGAGGCGATGCACAGTGAAGTTACCGATACCCGCGCATGTTCAACGCGCGCGGCGGTCAAATCGAGCAGCATGTCCCACGCCGGATCGGCAAACAGTTCCCCATCAAAAAAACGCGCGCGCAATTGCCGCTGGCGGATAATCCGGCGCACCAGCCGCGGGTCTGGCAATGGCGGGCGCGCAGCGCGAACCAACCGGCCTGAGGGGTCATCCTCCTCCGGCCCATTATAGGGTGGTCCAGGAGATTCAAATCGGAACGCGCCGCCGCCTTCGTTTTTTGCTGGCGCTGATAAATGGTCCAACCGTTCTGCAATCTGGCCCACTTGTTCAGTCAATCGCAGCAGGGCCAGCCGGTCATCCTCTGATAATTCCCGCAATCGCGAATTGGGCACCGCAGCAAGAGAATTGCCCAGCGCAATCACCCGGTCAGCCCGTGTCGGTTCAACCAAAACCTGAAGATTCGCCTGATCAAGACAGGCAAAAACATCATCTAATGATTGAACGCTGGTAGAAATGATCAAATGCACACCATGACGCGCCGCGCGCATATCGAGCCGTTCCAACGCTGCCAGAATTTCATCGCCAACCACGGGGCAATCG
>Ga0209345_10001635_pt1 | contig 26402 bp, 28 predicted proteins | sample Cruoilmetagenom7_FD_187294 | JGI IMG/M metagenome (GOLD analysis project Ga0209345, IMG submission 187294) | Oil polluted marine microbial communities from Coal Oil Point, Santa Barbara, California, USA - Sample 7 (SPAdes) (version 2) | ecosystem: Environmental > Aquatic > Marine > Oil seeps ...
CTTTTTGCTGAAGACTAAAAACGCCTGGAGTGTTTTTGAGCATGCTCTGCATGACCCGAAGGGTGTAAGCCAGGGATGGCTTTCATAAAAGAAAGTTACTCGCTAAGCAAGCGATACAACAGAATTCTAATTCCCATAAAGAAATGAGTTTATATGTGCGCTCAAAACTAGAAAAAGATAGATATCTTAATAACCAATAAATATTATTTAATATGCACTGATTAAATTAACCCTTTAATAATGTTCCAACACCTTCATCAGTTAACAATTCTAGCAACACCGCATGCTCAACTCGCCCATCAATAATATGCGAAGTTTTTACGCCTGATTTTACCGCGTCTAATGCACAGTTAACTTTTGGCAGCATGCCGCCATAAATAGTGCCATCTGCAATATAGTCATCAACTTCTTTGGTGCTTAAACCTGTAAGTAAGTTTTCCTGTTTATCTAAAATACCAACCGTGTTGGTTAAAAGTAATAATTTCTCAGCACCTAAAACAATAGCAAGTTTTCCTGCAACCAGATCAGCATTTATATTGTATGATTCACCGTTTTCACCTACGCCGATGGGCGCAATGACAGGAATAAAATTATCATTGTCGAGCATTGAAACCACTGAAGGGTCAATGGTGTCAACTTCGCCAACGTGACCAATGTCGATGGTTTCATCGTTATCTGATGACAAGTGCATTTTGCTGGCTCGAATCAAACTGCCATCTTTTCCTGTTAGCCCAACTGCCCGACCACCTTGCTGGTTGATCATGGTTACAATGCTTTTATTTACCAGGCCACCTAAAACCATTTCTACTATGTCCATGGTTTCAGTGTCAGTTACACGCATACCCTGAATAAACTTTGACTCTTTGCCCACTCTATCAAGTAGTCCGGCAATTTGCGGGCCACCACCATGCACAACAACCGGGTTAACGCCCACCTGTTTTAATAAAACTATGTCACGTGCAAAGCCAAGTTTAAGCTTTTCATCGGTCATGGCGTTTCCGCCATATTTAATAACGATGGTTTTGCCGTTTAATTTTTGTATGTAGGGGAGTGCCTCTGAGAGAACATCTACTACTGAATTTGCTTTTCTATTATCCATATTCTTATACTTATCTAATAGGAATTAAATTATGCTGTTATCACTGTTAATAAAATCAGGTGATAACGATGCTTATATTATTTTCTAAAAACTTAAATCAATAGAACTATCTATTGTTAAAATCTGTTCACGAAATTTTTTTTGAACCTGTTGTAAAGAGGCTTCATCTTCCGCTTCAAATCGTAATACTAAACAGGGTGTTGTATTGGATGGGCGAATTAAGCCCCAACCTTTTGACCAGGTTACACGCATACCATCAACGGTTGATACTTCTGCATCTGCAAAGTTCGAAGCAGACTTAAATTTATCCATAAAGATATGGTGTTCGCCTTCGTCAAACTGAATTTGTAATTCAGGCGTGTTAAAGCTGTCGGGTAATGCTGAAAAAACTTCAGATGATGTGCCCTGTTTTTTACTAAGTATTTCTAACATACGGGCAGCGCTATATAGTCCGTCATCAAAACCATACCAGCGTTCCTTGAAGAAAATGTGACCGGACATTTCACCAGCTAGTGCAGCATTTGTTTCTTTCATTTTGGCTTTGATTAATGAGTGACCCGTTTTCCACATTAAATGCTCACCACCCATTTTTGTAATTTCTTTACCCAAATGGTAGCTTGTTTTGACATCATAAATTATCAGCGCGCCTGGCTCACGAGACAATACATCCTCAGAGTATAAAATCATTTGGCGATCTGGCCAGATAATATTTTGCTTGTCGTCGATAACGCCAACACGGTCACCATCACCATCGAAGGCAAGTCCGAGTTCTAGGCCGTTGTTTTTAATTGATGCACAAATATCCTGCAAATTTTCAATCTTACTCGGGTCCGGGTGGTGGTTGGGGAAGTTTCCATCGACATCACAAAATAATTCGGTAACTTCGCAGCCCAGTCTTTCAAACAGTTTGGTAGCGATAACACCAGCCACACCATTGCCGCAATCAACAGCAATTTTCATAGGGCGTGCGAGTTTGACGTCTGAAACTATGCGTTCTAAATAAACGTCAAGTAAGTCTTGCTCACGGTAGTTTCCGCTGCCCTGATTAAGTTCGTCAGATTCTATTAAATTATAAAGGGTCGTAATGTCATCGCCATAAAGTGTTTTTCCGGCCATCGACATTTTAAGGCCATTGTATTCTGGTGGGTTATGACTGCCTGTTACCATAATACCGGTGCCGGTGTTTAAATGATGTGTTGCAAAATATAAAACCGGTGTTGGTACCATGCCAACATCTATTACATCACAACCACCGGCGTTAAGGCCTTCAGTTAAGGCAACTGATAACTCTTTGCTGTGTAAACGACCATCACGACCTATACAAACTTCATTAACATTTCTCTTTAGGCATTCTGTAGCGAAAGCCTGACCAATTAAACGTACAGTATCTGGTGTTAAATCTGTAGCGACTATGCCTCGAATATCATACATTTTAAAAATTGCAGGGTTTAAATTACTCATTAATCATTTCCTTTGAAGATGCATAGGAAAACGCACATGTGCATCTACAATTTTAATTAGATTTTATTTATGACCAGAAGAGCCAAAGCCGCCTTCACCACGCTCACTGTCAGAAAACTCTTCAACAGTTTCAAAGTCAACTTGTGCCACGGGAATAATCATCAATTGTGCAATTCGATCACCTATTTCAATGGTGAAGTCAGATTTTCCACGGTTCCAGCATGATACAAATAATTGCCCCTGGTAATCCGAGTCGATTAAACCCACCAGGTTGCCCAAAACAATACCATGTTTATGACCCAGGCCAGAGCGAGGTAGTATGGTCGCTGCAAAACCCGGGTTAGAAATATGTATCGCAATACCAGTAGGTATTAATTCTGTATCACCGGGCTTGAGAGTTAACGGGCTATCAATGCAGGCTCGTAAGTCCATACCGGCAGAGCCGGGTGTGGCATATTCGGGTACAGGAATTTCTGTGCCAATACGTGGGTCTAGAATTTTAAGTTGTAGTCTTTTCATAATATCTTTTTGCTAATAATGTTAAAAGTTGTCTGGCCAATTGTGTTTTTCGACAGCGCTCAAGCGTGGCTTCACCGCCGTTCCAAAGTATCTGCAATGCATTGTATGCACTATTAAAGCCCGTGTCTTGCTGGTCTTCGTTATCATTGCTATGTGCCACCTTATTCGCGGCAATCATATTCAGGTTTTTGTTTTTTAATTTTTGCAGGGCGTAGTCTTTTACGTTTTGAGTTTCTGCTGCAAATCCTAGTGTAAAGGGTGGTTTATCCAGTGCTGCAACCTGTTTTAATATATCAGGGTTAGGTGTTAATGAAATTGTCAACTCATCACCTGTTTTTTTAATTTTTTGTGATTGGGCGCTGGTAGGGCGATAGTCAGCGACTGCAGCAGTGGCAATAAAAATATTCTGGCTTGCGATATTGTCCAGCACAGCCTGATGCATTTGCAGTGCGGTTTCCACATCGATACGTTTACAGTGCTCAGGTGTGGCTAAATGAACAGGGCCTGCAACCAGGGTGACTGATGCACCTTGTTCGAGCGCCGCCTGGGCAATGGCAAAGCCCATTTGGCCGGAGCTGCGGTTACCGATGAAGCGTACCGGATCAATTGGCTCAAAGGTTGGGCCAGCGGTAATCATTATATTTACACCCTGTAACAGGCCGGGCTTGAATAGTTGCTCGCAGGCGCTAACAATCTCTGTTACTTCTAGTAACCGGCCTTCGCCAACCTCGCCGCAGGCCTGGATGCCTGAGGCTGGGCCAAAAACGTCTACATCAGATTGTTGCAACTGTTTGATGTTTTGCTGTGTTGCAGTAGATGCCCACATGACATGGTTCATTGCAGGAGCAATAGCTATTTTTGAGTTATTTGCCAGGCATACCGCAGATAAAAGGTCATCGGCCCTGCCTGATGCAATTCGTGCAATGCTATTGGCTGTTGCAGGAGCAATTAATATTAAGTCGGCCCAGCGTGCGAGTTCAATATGGCCCATACCGGCTTCAGCCTCCACATCAAGTAGATCGGTATGAACAGGATGCCCGGATAAGGCCTGAAAGGTCAACGGGGTAATGAATTCCATGGCTCCCGCTGTCAATATTACACGTACATCGGCACCTGCATCTTGTAAGCGACGAACTAGATCAGCGCTTTTATAGGCTGCAATGCCACCACAAACGCCAAGCAGAATGTTTTTATTATGTAGGGATGTTTTCATGCAGGGCATTTTAACCTAATAGAGATGTTTTACCACTGAGGCGCAGAGGCCAAGGATTGGCAAAAGACCAGCAGCAGCGTAGACTCGAATCTCTCATAGAAAAAGGATGCATCTATGCCCATTACTGACTGGCCGATCGAAGAGCGGCCTCGTGAAAAACTTCTGGCTCAAGGCAGTCAGTCATTAAGCGATGCGGAGTTACTAGCCATCTTTTTGCGTACCGGTATACGTGGAAAAACAGCTGTAGATTTATCAAATGATTTATTGGTCGGTTTTAAAGGGCTGAGGCAGCTATTAATGGCGGATCAACAGGCGTTTTGCAAGCATCATGGCCTTGGCACAGCAAAATATGCTCAACTACAGGCAGTGCTGGAAATGGCAAGGCGCTATTTAACGCAAGGCCTGCAGCGTGGTGATAGTTTAACCAGCCCGCAGGAAACCAGGCAATTTTTAAGTAGTCAGCTACGTGATTACAAGCATGAAGTGTTTGCGGTGTTATTTCTGGACCAGCGTCACCGGGTGATTGAATTCGAAGAAATGTTTCGAGGCACAATTGATGGAGCTAGTGTGTACCCAAGGGAAATCGTTAAAAAAGCGCTGGAGCATAATGCAGCGGCCGTTATTTTTGCGCATAATCATCCATCGGGGGTGGCTGAACCCAGTCAGTCTGATGAACGAATAACCCAGCGCCTAAAAGAGGCATTGGGTTTGGTAGATATTCGTGTGCTTGATCATTTTGTAGTGGGAGATGATGTCGTGTCGTTTGCGGAACGTGGTTTGTTGTAAGAAATTTAGCCATAGCTGCACCGTGTCTCCGTAGCAATAGTTTTCAGTCGCGCTTAGGCTTATAAGCCTGTCCCCAGCTAAAGGATTTAACTTCATATTTATTTTTGTCTTTAACCTGTTGCATGGCAGATGCATTGTTTGGTAGCCACAATCGAACATTGGCTTTCAGGTTGTCAGGGTTACTCTGGCTAAAAGCGTTGGGGTTGAGCGCTACAATTTCAGTTTGAAATTTATTTCTTAAGCCCGGGTTATCAGGTAGTAATTGCTTTACAATGTTCCCCAGTGTTTCTCCTGGAGTTACGTCCCAGAAATTTTGGCTAATAGAATAGACCTCAACGCGCTTTGATTGTTCAGCTATAGCTTGTGTGCTCAAAAGGCCCATGAGTATTGAGGTTACTAAAGTGGGTAATAATACAATAATGTGTTTTTTCATAAGCACTATTATAGACAATAAAAACCATCAAATAATATCGTGAACTTACTTAGTATAAAAAAATTACACTTTTTGCATTGTGGCCCAATTGAATTAAAGTTGAAAGCGACTGAAATTATAGGTTTAAGTGGTGCATCAGGTTCAGGAAAGTCTCTTTTTCTCAGGGCCCTGGCAGATCTTGATGCACATCAGGGTGAAATACGGCTTGATGAATTTAACCAGCAGGATATTCAGGCCCATCTCTGGCGACAGAAAGTTGCACTATTATCGGCCGATACCAGTTGGTGGTTCGATACCGTTGGTGAGCATTTTTCAGCTCAGTTCATGAGTGATTCAACACAGCAGCTTGAAGCATTGGGCTTTAAAGAGGGGTGTTGGCACTGGAGTATTGCTCGCTTATCCAGTGGTGAAAAACAGCGTCTGGGCTTGTTACGCTTATTGCAAAATCAACCCGAAGTTTTGCTGCTTGATGAGCCAACTGCGAATTTAGATAAACACAATACACAGTTATTTGAAAATTTTGTTAAAAAGTACCTACAGGAAAAGTCAGCTTGTGCAATTTGGGTGGGACACAATTCTGAACAGTTGCAACGAATTAGTCAGCGCAACTATGTAATAGAAAAAGGGGTGCTGGCAAATGCTAATTGAGCTTAGTACTTTTGATTTAAGTTTAGCCGCCATACTGGTTTTAATACTGGGGTTGTTGAGTGGCTATATGGGACTGGGCATAACCAGACAGTTATATATTGCTGCCGCCCGCACCACAGTGCAGTTATTATTAATTGGTCTGGTATTAAAAACACTTTTTGCCAGTACCTCGGTTCCGTTTATATTGCTCATTGCATTTATTATGATATCGGTTGCGGGCTGGGAAATATTATCAAGGCAGCAGCGTAAATTAAAAGGCTGGTGGGGTTTTGGCGTTAGTACCGGTTCATTATTTGTTTCATCTTTTTTAATCACCCTGCTGTGCTTATTTACGGTGATTCAGGCAGATCCGTGGTATTCACCCCAATATGCTATTCCATTACTCGGTATGTTGCTTGGTAATACCATGACGGGCATTGCCCTGGGTATGGATCGGTTAATACAAAATGCGTGGCAGCAACGGCCTGTTATTGAGCAGCGTTTAATGCTCGGACAAACAGCTGATGAGTCGATAACGGATATACGACGGGAGGCAATGCGTGCAGGTATGATACCAATCATAAACTCAATGGCAGCTGCAGGGCTGGTGAGTTTGCCGGGCATGATGACGGGTCAGATTCTGGCAGGTGCGGCACCGGTTGAAGCGGTTAAGTATCAAATTCTTATTATGTTTATGATTACATCGGGTACAGGTCTGGGTGTGATATCAGTATTGTGGTTAATATCAAAACGATTGTTTGATGAGCGAGAGCGATTGTGTTTTAAGCGACTATTAAAAGAAAATACAAAGTTTTAATTGGGCTTTATATTTAACAAAATCGTGATTAGGATACAGAAGCCTGTTTTGAAAAATATGCCTGTAGCCCATAATTATGAGAAATAATGATGGGCTATTAAAAGAAAAACTCTGCGCCTCTGTGTCAAAGTTCGTAGCTTATCTGTTTTACTACATATCATTCAAATAAGCTTTGGCTTCCTCACCCGGGTCGGGCAAACCTGCGATTCGCCAGGCATTAAAGCAACTGTCAAACAGGTCGTGTACCCATTGCTCGCTTTTATGGTTGGCATGACAGATATTGTGTATTGCAGGGGCCACGCCAAATCTTGCGTAATGTTTGCGCATTGCATCAATCACTTTCCAGTGGTCAGACGTGAGAGGTGTGATATTCAAATCGCTAGCCAGTACAATAGCTATTTCTCTAGTCCAGTTCTGGGTATGTTTGAGCAGGCCGTATTCATCTAGCTGCATTTCAGGTAGTGTATATGCTGTGGTGTCCATAGTGCTCTCCATTGATGTAAGTAGGGGGGGAGGCAGGGTTGAGATTTCAGTGCTACAGCTTTAAGTCATTTAGAGAGATAATAATGACATTAAAAATAAACACATAATTAACCTGCTCTTATCCAACGAGTATGGGCCTAAATTTTTGCTTTAGAAGTGTGTTTGGTCTGAAAATGCATAAATTAATTAAAGAGAAAAGATATGAATAAAGATTCCTATGATGACATGCTGGCAGAAGTGCAGGTCTTTCATGACAAGCATGACTTTAAAAATACTGGTGGTGAAGAGTTAATGTATCGAATTGCACTAATGGCTGAGGAGCTGGGTGAAATTTCAGCTTGTGCAAGTAAGGGTAAACCAGTAGAAGAGCTGGCTGAAGAGTGCGCTGATTTAATGATTTTGTTAATGGGGACTGCTATTGCTCAAAATTTTGATTTGAAGCAGTCTTTTTGGGAAAAAATGAACAAAATAATGAAGCGTGAATCTAAGATGATTAACGGACGTATACGGGTTTCTGAGTTTCGGGGCTAAGTGTTTTGATTGGCTTGTGCTGTAAAAACATTGCCACAGAGGCGCATGGTAGGCAGGCATATATCGCTTGAAAGCGTTTCGGGTTGATTCTCGTTTAGTTGAGTTCGACCTATAAAAAACACGTTTACCGAAGCGAAAAATACAGCATAAAACCACACGATGAGAGAATTTAAAGATCTCCCATATTAATCATATGTAAGTGCTGGCTACTCTGTTATGAAACAGGTTCCTTTAGGGTCTGACCCACCATGGCCTGGTCTCGAATAAACATTACCAGTTCACCTTCCATTTCTTGTTTACTAATATAAGGCCCATGGCTTTTGCCACCACGTGACTCAAAATACCAGACACCGTTAGCGCAGAAATAACGCTCGTTTCGAAATGGAATACTACTGTCTTCCCCAGCTCTGTGTTGCATGTGAACCTCTCGCTATCATCATTTAAATTCATTTACATCAAGACAAAAACAATTGCCCTACCTTAATCATAAATCAGAAGTGAAAAAATTCAATTATAAAGCAGATAGATATGACTAGCGGTATGCTTCGTTTAAGTTATAGCTATTGTTAAGTGGTTGATTTTATTTGTAATATATAATTATAATTTTTTTGTATTAATAGCTGAAAGCTATTTGTTTTCTTGATTCATTTGATCGTGTAACTGTATGAACTCATTCAAATCGTTCTGCATAGCGAGTTCACTTTCATAGGGGCCTTTTTGTCCGCCCCCCCTGAGCTCAAAATACCACTGACCATTAATTTCATATCCGCGACTGGTGCGCTTTGTATGGTGAGGCGTTGGTTTTGTTGTTTCATTGCTGCGATGTCGATTCATGTTTATTTACCTTCACTGCGCGTCTGTAGCCGGTATCAATTTTATAGCTAATTATCCAGAAAAATAAACCGGGGTTTTACCAGGTTTTCATAGTCTTTATAGCTCATTTGGATGGCTTCTAAATGAGAACCCGCATTAAAAGTGATTTTTTCATCTTCAGACAGGCTTTCTGCAATATAAACATCCATATCATAGAGGTTGCCAAAAGGTGGCATAGCGCCGGCCTCACAGTCATTAAATCTAGGAGTGAATTCTGATTCCTCAGCAAGTGATATGTTTGGAGTGTCTAAAGTTTGACGAAGAATATCCAGGTTAACCTTGTAGTTAGCGGGCACAACGGCCATGGCCATTTCATCATCAACATTGATAATAACCGTTTTAGCTAATTCCCGGCTGGGGATATGAGTGCTTTTAGCGATATCAACAGCAGTGAACGCCATAGAGTGCATAATGGAAATATACTTAATATCATTTTCATCAAGAAAATCTTTTAGTAATCGTGAGGGCATAGTTCACTCCTATATGTGAGAGTTCCAACAAGTACTTGTTGAAAGCTAAATAGCTTTAGAAAATCGTTGCTTACTGTGTGCATCGGTCAGGTAGCGATCGAATATCATGCAGATATTACGTATTAGCAATCGACCTTTTGCTGTAACACTGATTGATTGGTCATTCATCTCAATTAGCTCATCGTCACACATTATTGCCAAGCGTTTAATTTCATTTTCAAAGTATGCTTTAAAATCTATGTTATGTTTAGACTCAATGGTTGCAAAATTCAAATTAAAATGGCAAATAAGTTGCATAATTACTGCCCGACGCAACAGATCGTCATTATCGATTTCTACCCCACGAAATACTGCCAGTTTATTTGCGCCAATTAACGCCTGGTACTCATCAAGTGTTTTTACATTTTGCGCAAAGCTATTGTCTATCGTACCAATTGAGGTGATTCCCATGCCAACCAGGTCACAATCTGCATGCGTGGCGTAGCCCTGAAAGTTTCTATAAAGCTTGCCCTGCTGTTGAGCAATAGTTAACTCATCATCAGGTTTGGCAAAATGATCCATACCGATATAGACGTAACCTGCATTGGTTAATTGCTCGATACTCTGCTTTAATATGCCCAGCTTAATCTCAGCAGAAGGCATTTCATCTTCGTTTATGCGTCGCTGAGGTTTAAATAAAGTTGGCATATGCGCATAGTTAAATAGTGAAATTCTATCGGGGCTAATGTCGATAATACGATGCAGGGTAGTGGCAAAGCTTTCTTCTGTTTGTAGAGGTAAGCCATAAATTAAATCGGTGCTAATAGATTTAAAACCAAAATCTCTGGCACTATTTAAAGCATTTAAGGCTTGCTCTTCAGACTGAATACGGTTAACCGCTTTTTGTACCGCAGGGTTAAAGTCCTGCACACCCAAACTCATACGGTTAAAACCGATCTCACGCAATAGCTTTATGCTATCTCGAGTAACTTCACGGGGGTCTATTTCAATAGAATATTCGCCACTGTCATCTTCATGCAAATTAAAATGTTTTCGCGTTACCTGCATTAGTTCAGCCATCTGCTGATGACTTATGAATGTAGGTGTGCCACCACCCCAGTGAAGTTGGTTGACTTTGCGCGATGAATCAAACAGTTCGCCCTGCATGGCAATTTCTTTATGCAGTAAATCCAGGTAAGGAATAGCTTTACTGCGATCTTTGGTAATAACCTTATTGCATGCGCAGTAGTAGCAAATAGTGTCACAAAAAGGCAAGTGAAAGTACAGTGATAAATCTCGCCCAGACAAATTAGACTTGGCAGCCTGTTCACGGTAATTCGCCTCGGTAAACTCAGGCGTAAACTGAACGGCAGTAGGGTACGACGTATACCTGGGGCCGGCGATATCGTACTTTTTAATGAGTTGGGTATCAAATTCAATGTCTGTCATGGGGGGTCCATTTATTGCAGTTGTGTCATGATAAGTCTATATTAAGGTTGTTTTATTGATTTAAAACAGTTACTAACTAACTTACAGGGTATAAGGAGTGCTGTCTAAATAATGACACACAAAAAAAATGGATTTACCCTGTAATACATAACGAGAGTATTGCCGCGTCATCGTGAGCAAACCAGTTACTATTGTCGTACCTAGTATAGTAAGACGCTGTTTAGATTAACAGCTTCATTAGTGAAAGGGATATCAGCAACATAAGATTTTTATATTTAGTGGATAATTCAAAAAAAATTCAAATACAGGGTGAAAAGCGCCCGCTTCGTAGTCTTCAGGCTCAATATATATTAGTGGCTTTATTGCTTGGCCTATTGGTGTTGATAGGCACTGGTATTGGTTACTTTAATATTATTAACACATCTAGTCAGTTGATTTTGCAAGCCGATAAGACATCAGGTATTTTGGGTTTAACGGCCGAAACGCGTAAGCATTCTAACAGTGCCTATCGTGCTATTCAGGGGTATATGTTGAACCCTGAACAAGCTGATTATATGACCAGTCTAGATCAGGAAATAGATGATTCACAGTTGCTTTTGAATAGCCTTGAGAAAAAGGAAACAATTAAGCGATTCAAGCTACAAAAGCACATCAGAAAGCTTAAAGATCTCTTTCGGTCACTCTCCAGGGAATCGCGAATTCTATTTGCCGTACGTTCTTCTGCTAACGATCAGTATCCAGCTTTAGCTTTATCTTCAAACGTTATGCAGTCATTGCGTAATGATATATTCAGTGCTTTAAATATTACTTTGATAGAATTTCAGGAGACTGCTGAGCTACCTGATCGAGCTGAAGAATATGCCTTATTAAATGAGGCTTTACTCGGCTGGGTGAATACAATATCGGCATATCGCCTTTATCTTACTAACAGAATGGGAACCTTTGACCCGCTGTCGTTACATGAGCAAGAAGTCAGTGTAGGTTTGCATGCATTACATGTTAAAAAACTGGTTATACGACTGGTCGGTTTTAGTGGGATGGACAGGTTCGGATTCGAAGGTAGGGATCAGATTAAAAAAGTTCCTGATTTAATTAATCAATGGCTGATTGCGTATAAAAAAGTAAAAGAAATTAACCAGTCAGATGAATGGCGTAAAGATATCGCATTATTAGCTAATACTATTGCACCATTAATCTATGCAATTAATAAAGATCTGGATTTGATCGAGGCCAGGGTTCAACAGCAATACCAGTCGATTTTGAAGAATCAGACTTCAGCTAGTACGAAGCAAAATTATATTCTTGTAAGTATTGTTGTGCTTTTTTTAGTATATATAGTGATATCAATTAAATTGCTGCAACACTTTATTATTAGACCTATTGCAACCATGGCGAAAGCAATGAAGGATGACGCTTTTCACCATGGTGGGTTGCATTCACTTAGCTTAAATAAAACGAAAGAAACTCAAGACCTGATTGATGCATTTAGTGAAATGAGCTATCAGGTTTATAAGAGACAGGATGAGTTAGAGCATCAGGCAATGCATGACTCTCTCACCGGATTGCCTAATAGGTTAATGTTACATCAAAGGCTAGAGTATCATTTATTGATTGCCGGTCGTGAAAGTCAGAAATTAATTTTTATGATGCTGGACCTAAATCGGTTTAAGGAGATAAATGACACTCTTGGGCATCATATTGGTGATGAGCTATTAGTTCAGGTGGGTGAAAGAATTTCACAAATGCTACGCAGTGTAGATACAGTCGCACGCCTTGGCGGAGATGAGTTTGCCATTTTATTGCCTAATACAGATCATGAGCAGGCGGCGATTGTTTCAAATAATATAAATAAAATGCTAGAAAAGCCAATTAGTGTGAGTGATTATGAATTGCCTGTTAGCGTTAGTATTGGTATTGCAGAATTTCCTTCTGATGGAGGCGACAGTAACACGTTAATGCAGCATGCAGATGTTGCTATGTATATTTCCAAACGTGAAAAATCAGCTTACCATTTTTACAGTGCTAGTGAAGATAGTCATTCAGTTGGTCGCTTGTCGCTAGCTAGTGATTTAAAAACAGCGATTAAAAATGATGAACTAGAACTGTATTTTCAACCTAAGTACCAGATGTCTTCGAAACAGATTATAGGTGCCGAAGCTTTGTTGCGTTGGGAACATTCTGAGCTAGGCTATATTGCGCCTGAAACTATTATTGATATAGCAGAGGAGACAGGTGTAATTAATGAACTAAGTCACTGGGTTATAGAAAATTCATTGGCGTTCTGTTCTAAGAGTGATGGCTATGCCATTGCAATTAATCTTTCGGTGCATAATTTACGCGATATAGACCTGATACCCAAAATTGAAAGCTGCCTGAAAAAACATAAAATAAGTAGTTCAAAAATATGCTTTGAAATTACAGAAAGTGCTGTTATGACTCATCCTGAAAAATCAATTCAGGTTTTAAATAAATTGCACAAACTGGGTGTCAGGTTGTCCGTCGATGATTTTGGTACTGGCTTTTCATCCCTTTCCTATTTGAAATTATTGCCAGTAACAGAGCTTAAAATCGACAAGTCATTTGTTAAAGATATGGGGCATGATGAGAGTGATCGGTTAATTGTTAGATCGACAATTGAACTGGCTCATAACCTGGGTCTTGAAGTGGTAGCAGAAGGCATTGAAAGTGAAGACTGTTGGAATATGCTGCAGGATATTGGTTGCGATATGGCACAGGGATATTTTATGTCGCGCCCTTTAAATAAAAAGGAATTTAATGAATTGATGGGCTATACCAAATAATAATTTGTATTAACGTTAATTAATTTTTTGGTTTTTGTGTAAGCATATTCGTTGTGATGCTTAGTAACAAAAAAGGTTTAGTAGAATCGTTTTTCACCCTCAGGTCGTGTTTTGAAAAAGCGCAGCGTCCAGAAATATTGTTCAGGGCAAATATTAACCAAAACTTCCAGTGATTCATTCATTGTAAGAGTGTCTTTCTGATCATCCTGTTGCGGAAAGTTTTCTAGAGCAGGAAATACACGCATATGGTATTTGGCCTGCTTTTCATCATAACAGGATATGCAGGGAAAAACTTTAGCCTTACAGGTTTTTGCTAAACGCCCCAAAACAGGAATGGTAGCTTTTGGTGTTCCCATAAATGGCACAAAAATAGACTGCTCCGGGCCCAGGTCTTCATCTGGCAGGTAACCCATTATATAACCCGCTTTTACATCTTTTATAATAGGTCGTAAACCGGTATCGCGAGAGTATAAAGCAGCACCAAATCGAGAGCGTTTTTTAGCGACGAACCAGTTTATCAGAGGGTTTTTCATGTCTTTAAATGGGCCGCTTAAGTGATAGTTCTGGTCGAGTGTTGTTACTGCAGCTTCCAAACCTACAGAGTGGGGGACCATGAGTATAACTCCATAGCCATCATCAATGGCGTTATCAATGTGGTGTTTTCCATGAAACTCAATGCGTTTATTAAGTGTTCTCTCTGAGCCCCATAAAATAAACCCGTAATGTAGAATGCTTCGACCAAATGCTCGAAAATGCTCTTTAAGAAACTGTTCTTTCTCTACCTCTGTCATGAGTGGATAGCATAAACTGATGTTTTTATATGCTATACCAAAACGTTTTTTATTGGTTTTTCGGAAAAGGTTGCCTAAGAGATTGCCTGCATGGTCAACAAGTTTGCAAGGTAATAAATAGAGTATGTATGACAGAGCTATTGTTAACCATGTTGGCCAAAAACGAGGTTGCAAAAACATCCATTTGAATTGGGTGTCAAAAACCGCCGTACTTTTTTTTGTATTTGGTTTGATAGTATTTTTTTGCATAAGGTGTAGAGCTATTTAATTATAAAAAACATTAATAGTTTTATAGTGAGATTGGATGTTTGGCAAATATGATTTCAAGAATAAAAGAAAAGATAAGTGCTTGCAAATAGTGTAATTTTTTATTGTTTAGTGTCCTGGATCGTTCGACCTGCTTTTGTGAGAATATCGGAAATTGTCGCCACTAATTTATCAATGTCTTTTTCTGTATGATCTGCCCTCAGCGTTATGCGTAATCGAGCTGTATTATTTGGTACCGTAGGTGGGCGAATTGCCGCAACATGCAAGCCTTTATTCAGCAGCTGCTGGCTAATCTCCATAGCTAATTGTGCATCTCCAATAATTATGGGCTGAATCGAAGTGTTTGATTGTAGTAAATTTAATTCAGCCTGAGCGGCAAGATTTTTAAAATACCCTATGTTTTTATTAAGTGATTGTTGTCGCCAGTTTTCTTTAATTAATAATTGCAGGCTGATACGTGTTGCTTCAGCAATGGCGGCAGGCATAGCGGTAGTGTAAATATAGCAGCGTGCGCTTTGAATGAGTGTTTCAACTAGCTCCTCTGAACCTGCAATGAATGCACCGGCAGTACCCATGGCTTTACCTAAAGTCGCCATATAAACAGGCACATCGGAGCAAGCTACTTGCTGATGGTTTAACGAGCCGCGTCCTTCATTACCCAGTGTTCCAAAGCCGTGAGCATCATCTAGCATTAACCACGCATTATGGGTCTGGCAAAGATTAACCATTTGTTGAATTTCTGCTTCATCTCCATCCATGCTGAATACGCTGTCCGAACTAACAAGTTTTTCGGTGCTATCACAACGAGAGAGTTTGCTCTTTAAACTGTTGTAATCTTTATGAAGAAAACGCTTCAGGCGCGTATTGCTGATATTTGCTGCATCAAGCAGAGATGCGTGATTGAGTTTGTCCTCGATGATGTAGTTGTTTTTTGTGCACAGGCTTTGTGCAACTGCCAGGTTGGCCATGTAGCCGGTAGAAAACAATAAAGCACGTGGGTAGCCGCAGAAATCTGCGAGTTCATCTTCTAGTGCGTGGTGAGCCAGGGTATGACCATTTACTAAATGTGCGGAGCCACTACCAACGCCATATTTTTCGACCGCCATGATAAAGGCCTGTTTTACTTCGGGGTGGTTTGCCAGCCCCAGGTAGTCATTACTACAAAAGTTTAAAACCTGCTGGTCGTTAAGAATAATCTCTCGGCCTTGCGGGCTTTGCAAAACTTTACGGCTTCTGTATAGGCCTTGCTGCTTACGATTATGCAAATCTTGCTGAAGGTCTTTCATAATAAGTTTTTCATCATAACCTAATCATAAATCCATGTGTTAAGGCATGGGTTAGTGATTAAGGGTGTAAAAATAATGCAAAGACTGAAGACGCATTATGATACGCCAAATATTAAGAGTGACAGCCTTCCGCTTTCAGTAGCTCACTTTGCTCTGCTGCACTAGGCTTAATTCCCAGTCGACTAAATAAAGCAAGGTCATCATTGGTTTCACAGTTTTCAGTGGTCAGTAATTTATCACCATAAAAAATTGAGTTAGCACCAGCAAAGAAACACATTGCCTGCATTTCATCGCTCATTTCGTGTCGGCCAGCAGATAAGCGTACCTGTGAATGCGGCATTAATATTCTGGCTGCGGCAATACTACGCACAAATTCAATGCTATCAATGCCATCGGCACCAAATAATGGCGTGCCCTCTATTTGTACTAACATATTAATCGGTACGCTTTCAGGGTGCTGCGGCATGTTTGCCAGTTGTTGCAACATTGAGGCACGATCAGTTGCCTTTTCACCCATGCCAAGTATGCCGCCACTGCATACGTTTATGCCCTTATCTCGAACATGGTTTAGTGTGTCGAGGCGGTCTTGAAAGGTACGAGTTGTAATAACGTTACCGTAAAATTCTGGTGAGGTATCCAGGTTGTGATTGTAATAATCCAGACCGGCGTCTTTCAGGCGCTGGCTCTGCTGGTCTGAGAGCATGCCCAGGGTGACGCAGGTTTCCATGCCGACTTCTCTTACCGCGGTTATCATTTCAATAACCTTATCTAAATTTTTATCTGTAGGGTTGCGCCATGCAGCGCCCATGCAAAAACGGCTAGAGCCATTTGATTTGGCAATTTTTGCCTTTTCAATCACCTCATCTAAAGGTAATAGGCGCTCTCTTTCAATCTCTGTATTATGTTTGGCACTTTGTGAGCAATAGCCACAATCTTCAGGGCATGCCCCTGTTTTAATGCTTAACAAGCTGCTTATCTGTACTTCGTTATGGGCATGAAACTGGCGGTGAATGGTTTGTGCTTCAAACAATAAGTCATTAAAGGGCTTTTGCAGCAGTACTTCAATTTCCTGTAGAGACCAGTCGTGGCGAGTTTTTTGTATTGCTGATGTGTTGTGTGCTTGAGTCATTGGGTGTAAATCTATATATTGCAAGAAGGCGATATAATACCTGATTTACGCCTGAAAAGGGATTAACAAGGATGTATGGATATATGGATATATGAAAAAAATACTGGATTTTCTTTACCCACCCCGTTGTCAGCTCTGTGGTGGTGCCTATGATCTGTTCTATGCAGGGCAGTTGTGCGCCCCGTGTGCAGCTGATTTTCGCCTGAATGAAAGTGCCTGCCACGCATGTGGCATACCTGTTGGCGTGTCCAAAATTAGCTTGCCGCATCAAGTCGGTATTTGTGGTGCATGTACTAAAAAACCGCCTGTATATGACTCATGCTGGAGCCCATTTATTTACGCTCAACCGCTCGAATGGATGATTCAACAGTTAAAATTTAATGCTAAGCTCAATCTTGTACCAGTGCTGTCGAGTTTAATGTCAGCAAGATTGCATCAGGGGTTATATAAAAATAATAGACCTGACGCCATTATTCCTATGCCGCTACATAATATGCGTTTAAAGCAGAGAGGTTTTAATCAATCTCATTTGTTAATAAAGCCTGTTGCTAACGCATTGAATTTGCCAATAAATATAAATTCATGTGAGCGTGTTCGTGACACTGAGCACCAAACTGGGAAAAATGCCCGTCAGAGGCAGCAAAACATAAAAAATGCATTTACCTATAAAAATGAACATAACTACCAACATGTAATTGTTTTTGATGACGTAGTCACTACGGGATCAAGTGTTTCTGAATTAACTAAAACACTTAAGCAATCAGGTGTAAAACGAGTAGATATCTGGTGTCTGGCCAGGGCTGAAAAAATTAATTAAATGGATGATATGAAAAATAATAAAGCAGGTTTAATTGGGAGTAAGAAACCACCTAAAACTGAAATGAAGGAATGGATGTTTCAGGAACAGGTAAAAATGCTCTATCAAAATCAAACTCAGAGCTGGGTGATTTCGATACTGGCTTCCGGAATTATTGCGTACCTTTCTTTCGAGTCAGATGATGCGCTTATCGGTGCTCTTTGGTGGGTGGTTTTTATTGCGATCACCCTGGGGCGTACCTGGAATACGCGTCAATTTTGTGATGTGTTAGCAAAGGGGGAGTCCATAGATTTTAAGCATTGGTTTAGCCGTTTTTTCGCTTTGACTTTATTAGCGGGTGCGGGTTGGGGGGTAGGTGGTTTTGTTGTTGGCTCTTCTTTAGATCATTTGTCACAGGTTTATATATTTATTGTGTTGATAGGTGTAGGTGCTGCAGCCATTCCGGTGCTGGGTGTTATGCAGAGTGTAATGCTGAGTTTTCAGGCAGTATCAACAATACCCTATATTGTATATATCTCTATTCAGTCAGATGAGCGTGGCGGAATGCTTTTGTTTATGTTCGCGCTCTATATGGTAGCGGTTATCTCTTCTATTCGCCGTATGAATAAAAATTTTGGCGAATGCATGGCGCTTCAGTTTGAAAAAACTCAAATGGTTGATGCGCTATCCGAGTCTAATCAGAAGCTGCAGTATACAAATGAGAAGCTTGAAACGCTGTCATTAGAAGATGCGCTAACCGAGTTACATAATCGTCGCTATTTTGAAATGCAACTGGAAGTCGAGTGGAAACGAGAAGCAAGGGAGCAGAAGATACTCACGCTTATGGTTATAGATATAGATTTCTTTAAACTTTATAACGATACCTACGGGCACGCCGAAGGCGATGTATGTCTTAAAAATGTTGCCCAGGCGTTGAGGTCGTGTATACATAGGCCAAGTGATATTATTGCACGAATTGGCGGTGAAGAATTTGTCGTGATGTTGCCAGGTATAGATGAAAACGGTGCATCAGTGCTGGCAAAGCAAATGCAGGATCAATTAGAACTGACTGCTTTAACCCATGCATCATCACCCCTGGGTGAAAATTTAACCGTGAGTATTGGTATAGCTTCTGTAGTTCCCGGAAATAATGCTACTGCATTAGGTTTGTTTAAAGCTGCGGATAAGGCGCTTTATAAAGCAAAAGCAAATGGCCGGAATCAGTTTATTATAGGTGAGATGGAGCTTACTTAAATAAAGTCGCGCGTCAGTGGTGAAAGTCTGCGTTAGTCATTCTGGGCGTAGTCAAAGAATTATGTCTTATAGGGTTTTGGAGCTTATATGCGGATGAAGTTTATTCGCATAAGAAAGAAATTTTTTTGAATAACGACTTTATTGCAGTCCCTGCTCGAGTGCTTCTTTTTCTTTCGCTTCATGCTTTTCTTTCATTAGTACTCGAAAACGTTTTATATCCTCTTCGAATGTTTTTAACAGCTCATTACGTTCATTATTCTTATCTTCAATAAATGCAAAATTATTTTCTAATTGGCGGCCAAGAGAAATGACTTCATTGTGCAGGTTTTCTGGGGCTTTACGTCCAGAATCTTCAATTGATTTAATGCGACCCTTTACATTAGCGAGTTTACTTTCATCATTATTGATTAGTGTTTCTGCAAGTGATATTTGAGAGTCTATAGCATCCAGTCTGGCATCTCGTACAAGGGTTAAATCACCTTCAGTGGTGAAAGTGTCGAGTAAAACTCTATCTCGAAGTGCTTGTTTGCGAGCGGCAATCAGGCGTTTTTTGTCTTCTGCTGCTTTGATCTTGCGTTGCTTATCTTCCTTGGTTTGCTCCTCTTCTGTTTTCATCGCTTTAGAGGTGCGTACAGTTACCCCTTGCTCATTGAGTATTGAGTGTTCTTTACTTAGGTATTTTGAGGGTACGCGGTCGCCGTAATGCGTATTTCCTTTCTCATCTACCCATTTGTTTAGTCCGGCATACGCGTTGGGAGAAAGTAGGATACATGCAAAAATAGCGTTGAAAAACTGCTTTTGTAATTGTGGCTTGTTAATAAACATTAAATATATTTTATCTTAAAAGGTAACGTTTCAGGCAAAAGGCCTTTGGAATAATGTAAGTATAAACATAAATTTGAATTTTACCGCTTATAGTTCGGTAAATAAGGCAAAATAGTGCACCTTAGGTTTAAAATTAACCCATATGATGGATATTTCTGAGCAAATCTTACTTTTTATTATCTCCCTTCTAGCTAATTTCTTCTCAGCCCTGGCAGGGGGTGGGGCCGGCTTAATACAGTTGCCCGCTTTGATATTTTTGGGGTTGCCGTTCGGCCTTGCCCTGGCAACGCACAAGGTGGCTAGCGTCGCATTGGGCGTTGGCGCAACGTTCAGGCACCTCAGATCCAGCCGATTAGAGCGATTTTTTGCCTTATATATATTAGCCAGTGGGTTACCGGGCGTCATTATAGGGGCTAGCATTATTTTGCAGGTGCCCGATCGGGTATCACAGGTAGCATTAGGTCTTTTAACTATGGGGCTCGGTATTTATTCGTACTTTTCTCCGGAGTTAGGGCAAACACTACAAATCAAAAATCGGCACCGTAAGGGAATGATTATTGGTGGTGTAGCTATTTTCGGTATGGGGATATTGAACGGCTCTTTAACATCCGGAACAGGTCTGTTTGTTACGCTTTGGCTGGTGCGCTGGTTTGGACTGGATTATAAAACAGCCGTAGCCTACACGTTAATACTGGTGGGTATTTTCTGGAATGGTAGTGGTGCCATTACATTGGGCTTACTGGGTGATATTCACTGGGAATGGATTCCGGCCCTGATAGCCGGCTCGTTAATAGGCGGCTATTTCGGAGCCCATGTATCCATCGTTAAAGGTAACAGGCTCATCAAAATAACCTACGAAGTAGTGACTTTGCTGATTGGGTTAAAGCTTATTGTTGGCTGAGCGCTAGCTAACCCCGTACTCCTGGCGGTAAAACTGCATTGCATCCAGCATTTCTTCATCACCTTTGTTTTTTAAATATTGTATAAGATGCTCCATGCCAATAATGCTTTGCACCTCCATACCGTAGTCTTCCTGCAGTTCCTGCACCGCAGAACGGTCTCCAGTGCCTTTTTCCTGTCTATCTAACGCAATTAAAATGCCTACAGCGGTGCCATTGTTCTGGTCAATAATATCAATAGCCTCACGAATGGCGGTACCTGCTGTAATCACATCATCCAGAATTAGTACCTGACCCTCAAGCTTGGTGCCAACAATCGAGCCACCTTCTCCGTGGTCTTTAGCCTCTTTGCGGTTAAATGCATAGGGCACATCAAGCCCATGATCAATCTGTAGAGCCATTGCAGTAACGGCTACAAGAGGGATTCCCTTATAAGCTGGACCAAATAAAATATCGTATTTAATGCCACTCTCAACAATCGCCTGGGCGTAACAGCGGCCCATTTCTGCCAGAGCTTTGCCTGTATTGAATAAGCCAGCATTAAAGAAGTAGGGGCTCTGACGACCAGATTTTAGTTTGAATTCACCAAACTTCAGCACATCGTATTCAAGTGCCAACTCAATAAAGTTATTCTGATAATCTTTCATAGCCTACCCTGTTTAATCAGCAGCATGTAAGATGCTTAGCCGACTTAATTAATAATTTGTAACGAATGCGTATTATATCAGTTAACACCAATGGAATTCGAGCCGCTGCTCGAAAAGGCTTTTTCGACTGGCTAAAAAAACAAAAAGCCGATGTGGTCTGCATTCAGGAAACCAAGGCACAGGTGCATCAGCTCGAAGATGAGGTGTTTCACCCGCAGGGCTATCACTGCTATTATCACGATGCAGAGAAAAAGGGTTATAGCGGTGTAGCCGTATTTTGTAAGAAAAAGCCTAAAAAAGTATATGCGGGCATTGGTATGCATGATATTGATGTAGAAGGCCGTTATATAGAAGTCGAATTTGAAAAAATCAGTGTGATTTCCCTATACATGCATTCGGGCTCCTCATCGGAAGAGAGGCAGACGCTCAAGTTTGATTTTATGCAGCGATTTATGGCGCATTTGCATAAGTTACGTCGTAAACGTCGTGAGTTTGTGATTTGTGGAGACTGGAATATCGCCCACAAACAAATAGATATAAAAAACTGGCGTAGTAATCAGAAAAATTCAGGCTTTTTACCAGAAGAAAGAGCATGGCTATCAAAGTTATTTGATGAAGTCGGCTACGTTGATGCCTTTCGTGTAGTGAACCAGAAACCACATGAATATACCTGGTGGAGCAACCGGGGCCAGGCGTGGGCAAACAATACGGGCTGGCGTATTGATTACCAGATAATTACGCCTAAATTAAAAGACACGGTTAAAGCTACGCACATATATAAAGATGAGCGCTTTTCAGATCATGCGCCGCTGGTTATTGATTATGATTATGTGCTGGAATAATTTTTAGAAATAGTGCGTATTATTTTTTCTTTTTGGCTAAAACAAGTATGAGAGTAACAAATTACGTATCCGTCATCTCCGAGTGCTTGTATCGGAGACCCAGCGACTTATTTAAATACAACAAGGCGACAAGGTCCCTAATACAAATGTTTGAGAATAATAGAAGCTTTTATTTAACGGAACGGTAGTGATTAAAAATATACAAAAATCAAAAAGCAATTCGTGGGCAAGTGCATTTTTAAAGTATAAGCACCCACGGGTGATTGCTATGTTGTTTCTTGGGTTTTCTGCCGGGCTTCCATTGTTGTTGGTTTTCGGTACGTTGTCCGCATGGTTGGCTCGAAGCGGAATAGACAAAAGTACTATTGGTTATATAAGTTGGGTCGCATTGTTATATGGGCTTAAATTTATCTGGTCACCAATGGTTGATCGATTAAGGTTGCCATTATTAAACCCGTTGTTTGGGCAGCGACGAAGCTGGATGTTACTCGCACAGTTTGGAGTAATAGGTGGCTTGCTTGCTATGTCTTTCAGTGATCCGAATACCCAGTTAAATTTTCTTGTGTATGCAGCGATTGCTGTAGCATTTTCATCCGCAACTCAGGATATTGCAATTGATGCCTGGCGTATAGAAGCTATGCCGATTGAATCGCAGGGTGCTATGTCAGGTACATATCAAATGGGCTATCGTTTGGGGATGTTATTGGCGGGGGGTGGTTCTTTTATCATTGCGCACTATTACTCATGGCCGATGGCATACTCAATGTTGTCTATGGTTATGGTGGTTGGTGTTGTGACAACAGTGCTTATCTCAGAACCAGAAAGAAATATTTCAAATGATACCTGGCAACAGGAAGAGCGTGTTGTTAAATTCCTTGAAAATTCTGTTCATTTATCCGCTAGAGTAAGAAGTATTTATGCGTGGGTAATTGGCGCGGTAATTTGCCCATTCACAGAGTTTTTTAACAGGAATGGTCAGTTCGCAATTGTAGTTCTTCTGTTTATTGGTTTATTTAGAATTAGTGATATCTCAATGGGAATTATGGCAAATCCATTATATGTTGATGTCGGTTATAGCGATTTACAAATCGGTTTAGTGACTAAAACTATAGGCCCTATAGTTACAATAGTTGGCGCATTATTTGGTGGTGCACTAGTTGTTCGTTATAAAGTGATACCTGTGTTAATGATAGGTGCTGTTTTGGTTGTGATAACGAATTTATTATTTGTGTTAGTTGCTCTGAATCCACCTGATACTTTGTTTTTGTCGCTAGTTATTGCTGCGGATAACTTAAGTGCAGGTATTGCGGGTTCTGCATTTATTGCTTATTTGTCAGGGCTGACCAATAAAGCGTATACAGCAACTCAATATGCGCTCTTCAGTTCGTTAATGTTGTTACCGGCCAAGTTTATTGGTGGTTTCTCAGGAAGTGTTGTGGAGTCATATGGTTATGTGCCATTTTTCTTTTATACCGCGGCGCTAGGTATACCTGCAATCATGTTGATAAGATTGTTGGCAAGAAAAGAAAAGGCAGTTGAGAATCTATTGTCCGGAACAAAGGCGGAAGATATTGCATAGTGAATATTCCGTCAGGAGCTTTATCAGGTTTTTCTTCAAAATAATTCCCATACTATTTTGCATATAGGGTGGATCGAGCAGAGCGGGTCTACTTTTAACGAGTATAAATAAGCAGCCTGTTCTCTGAGTTAATTTCATACTCAGGTGTAAACAACTGCTGATCCCTGTCTGAATTATAACCATCCAGGTTGTATTCAATATCAATACAAACAGGCTTAATAGTAGAGTTTAAAAATTCAAGTCGACAACCATAAATCGGGTCATTAGCCCAGAAAACAGAATACCTGATTCCGCTTTTAATTACTAAAAACTCACGCTGGTTCACCTTAAAGTAAATAGCATTATTATCGGTTAATGGCGATAGATCAAAAGTATGCAGGCCTGTTTTAGTGGTTTCAGGCTCATCAAAAAATCCAGCCATGAAAATATAGCCCAGAAAAATTACCGCAATGCCAGTAAGTGCTTTCAGAATAACCCTGAGTAATATTTTTCTGGATAATGAGCTTTCAGAGTTTAATTGTTTATCGACCATATTTTTAATGCATCTTCATGTAAAATTACCAAATGCCTGAATTCACCACATTGCCACCGCTGTCATTATATATCCATCTGCCCTGGTGCGTAAAAAAATGCCCCTATTGTGATTTTAACTCACATACTTTTGAGTCGGGCTTACCTGAAGATGAATACATCAATGCATTAATAGCCGATCTTGAATACCAGCTTCCGGCCATATGGGGGAGGCGTATTGTTTCTGTTTTTATTGGAGGCGGTACCCCGAGTTTATTTTCAGCCGCATCTATTCAAAAATTAATGAGCATGATTCGCAGCCATTTAAACTGTTTGCCAAATATGGAGGTTACCATGGAGGCAAACCCGGGTACGGTTGAGCAGGAAAAATTTAATGGATTCTTTGATGCGGGCATTAATCGGTTGTCAATTGGTGTGCAGAGTTTTGATGATGAAAAACTAAAAGCGCTAGGGCGTATACATAATGCGGGGGAGGCTATTAATGCGGTGACCGTGGCAAGAAGGGCCGGCTTTGAAAATATCAATTTAGATTTAATGTTTGGTTTACCCGGGCAAAGTATTGAACAAGGTTTAAATGATTTACAGCAAGCCATAGATTTATCTCCACAGCATATATCCTGGTATCAGCTCACCATCGAGCCTAATACGCTTTTTTATAGTCAGCCGCCCATAACACCAGAAGATGATGAGGTGTGTGAAATGCAGCAACAAGGGCAGACAATGCTGGCCAGGGCAGGTTACATACAGTATGAAATTTCAGCCTACGCAAAAAACAATAAACAATGTGCGCATAACTTAAATTACTGGCAGTTTGGTGATTATCTGGCGCTGGGTGCAGGGGCGCACGGAAAACTTAGCCGAGCCGATTCAGGAGAAATAACACGTTACTGGCAGCTTAGAAAGCCGACTGAATATATGCAGGCCAGTGCGCAGAACAAAACTTCAGGTAAAGAAAATATTGAAACGGGCCAACTTATATTTGAGTTTATGTTGAACGCCTTACGCCTGAAGCAAGGGTTTGAAATGCCGCTATTTGAGCAACACACGGGCCTGAGTGCCGAGCTTATTTCAAAACAATGTGAGCTGGCTATTGAGCAGGGGCTGTTACAGAAAAATGGCGATGTTTGTGCGGCAACCGAGCAGGGTTACTTGTTTTTAAATGATTTAATAAACTTGTTTTCATGAAACAGGTAAGTTGTTGAAGAATCTTGTTGGGTGAGTAAAAAAGCAGATAAGTAAAAACTGAGTTATCTCAAGTACGTCATCCTTCATTTGTGTTCAGAATGGCGGAGACCGTGATTTCAAGCCTTATTTTTTACTACTAGACGTGCCCATTAAGTCATCCAGCGCTTTTTGCTGCTCTAGCATGCGGTCGTTCATTTCCTGAGAGGTATTCTTTGCGTCGTCCATCAGGTCTTTGATTCCTTCAGGTGAGTATATGTTGCCAATCTGAGTAACACGTCCCCTCGCAGGCTTTGTTTCTTCTTCCGCTGCCTGTGTTTTATGGGCACCCATCAGGTTGGTGTTGGTACGAATCTCCTGCTTATCATATGCGCCTTGCCCGGCGGGCGGGGTGCCGCCAAAGTGAGTTACACCCTTATCATCAACCCATTTATAAACCGTTACATCCTCATCAACAACGGCATTTTCCAACGTGGAAATTCCGCTGCTAGCCTCTTTGGCTATGTTTTCCATACCCGGTATCTGGAATCCATTCATGCCCCCCGTGAGTATGTATTTGTAAGCAATGAACATTACCCCCAGTGTAATACCGGCCTTTAGCAATAATTTAACAAGAAAACTCACCCATTAACTCCTTATGAACGCGGTAAAGGCGGCATTTGCCAGCACCAAATTTAATATTTTATGAATATTAACATGAAAAACGTTGTTATATCTCTTGCCGATTAAGCTTTAAACGAGTAGTATACGCGGCTCTCTACGGTAGCAAGGCTATGAGGATCTCGATATGAGACCAGATATACACCCAAATTATCACGACGTTAAAGTAAGCT
>Ga0209345_10001637_pt1 | contig 26396 bp, 27 predicted proteins | sample Cruoilmetagenom7_FD_187294 | JGI IMG/M metagenome (GOLD analysis project Ga0209345, IMG submission 187294) | Oil polluted marine microbial communities from Coal Oil Point, Santa Barbara, California, USA - Sample 7 (SPAdes) (version 2) | ecosystem: Environmental > Aquatic > Marine > Oil seeps ...
GGAAGGTGACGATCGGCCACTCTTCCATTCTGAGCGCTGTCATCGCGAGCCAAATGGATGTGTCTCCCACGCGAGCGCGGCACCAATTGCCGTCCGAAGCAGTCAAACATTGATTTAATTTTACTTCAGTGCCGGTGGCAACATTCCCTACTATGGCGGCGTCCCGGCGCGGCAGGGCGCGGGCATTCAGGTTCACCAGCGTCTCGACAGTGACATGGCCAACTTCATCATCAATGTCCGGAAGCCGAAGCATTTCGGTTTCGGCACAAACTTGTGTGAAGCCTACGAAATAGCATTTATGTTTACTTAGGGCGGCAGCGATTTTCTTACTGTTGCCGTCTCCCGCGGCTCGTTCCATCACAGCGGTCCGGTCGGTGTTCGCCAACTCGCCTGTGACGCGAAACTGATTGCCTCCCATGGCTGCGATCAGTTCGTCTTCTTTCGAAAGAAGAATTCGTCCATCAACGATTTTCCATGTTTCGATAGCACCAAGGGGCTCGGTGCAGCCCTCGGTAGAAGCCTCCAAGGCCTGAGCGTTCTTTTCCTGTGAAAGAGTGATGGAACAGGTCTGGCCATTGCTCCTAAAGGAGCTGTCAAACACGTACCATTCGCCGGAAAAAGCTTTGACGAACTCGGTTTCGGACTGAGCAAATGCTTGGCTTGCACCCAACAGGCTTACGGCTGCAGGGAGTAGAATACGCTTCAAAAAATTCATCAAACTATCCGTATGGTATGGCAATCACATGGGCTCATGACCCAAAGAGATGGTCGTACTTCCAATGATTGCGCCGCGGGCGCGCAAGGTCAGCGAGACCCGGAGGGACAACCCGTCTTGGGTCGAGATTTGTGTCGAGCCGACGATATCAGAACTTCCCGGAGTAACTGAGACATCGTTACTTTGTGTCATGTCAATACTGCCCCCGCTGTCGGTTTTTTCAATCCGTAAAGTCGCCTCTATGTTCGCGGTCTTAAGGCCGATGACGCGACCGGAAATTTGCAATGTTGTATTTGCCGGGGTGATCGTAAGTTCAGGTAGAGCAATAATGGGCGGTTCCGCGCGCGCTTCACCGATCATCCCGAGTAGCGCTATAAGAGCCGAAGCGATTAAACGCATGAAATGCATTCTTCCTATCGGCGAGGGACTCACCGGGTCTGCGTGACAATAACCGTCGCTCCGTTACTGACAACGCTTGGATTGCCGAAAGCACTGGCGTCACCTTGAGTGATGTTGTTCCCATTTTGGGTCCATGTCACATTGGCGTTGGTCACGTTCAAGGTTTGGCTGTTGCCGTGACCATTCTGTATCAAAACCCCGGTCAGATCATCCCCAGCGACATTAACTTCACCAGTGTTGCGATTTCCAGTTTGGCGGACTGCGCCAATAGAGCGATTTCCAGAAACGTCGATGATGGCCGCATTGCCGTTGCCCGTCTGGGACAGCATTCCTAAAGAGAGTGCGCCGCTTAGGTTTATGTCGGCATCATTCCCAGAGCCAATCTGAACAGCGGGTAGTGTTGCAGGGTCGAGTGCCGAAGGGGATGCAGTAATGAGCGTTGCGTCATCAGGAACCCCCATTACTGTCGATCCCTGAGAGGAACTTTGGTCAACAAACAAAGTGTTGCCTACAGGACCAGCGAGGGTGCTGTCTTGCACGATGTAGAGCTTGTTTTCATCAGCAGCTGAGAAAGAACACGAAGCTATTAAAGCTGCTATTGCGACGATGCTACGAACCGGGACCACAAACATTTCAAAGAACCCGTTAAATTACAAAATATATGCGGTATCAATATCACATCCTTTGATCGATTGCTACGTGGTTGTTCTGGCCTGTCTGGCTAAAGACTGCACGTTGGTAGGAGCCCGCTTGAGAGATTTTAGCCTGATTTTCTGTGCCAGAGATGACCCCCATAACTTCATTCGCATCCCCGCTTTGAGTGATTGAGAAGAAGTTCTTCGCCCCAGTGATCTGGAGGGCGGCGGATTGGCGGTAGCCGGATTGCGCAATGATGCCAAGATCAGAAGTTAAAGACCCCTCAAAGTCGGCTTTGAACTCTCCAGTCTCTATATGGCGTGAATGCGCAGAGATGGCGATGCTGGCCTGATGCCCACTGCTCGGTATGGTACGTAGGATCAAAAGTTGGTTGGTCTGCTCTAGGTGAATTATCTCTAAAGAGTTGTCTCCTGAGATAGGCTCTGCGCTCCCGTGAGTAATCAAGCCAAATGCTATCAGGAAGATGGCGGCACCTATAATGCGGAGATGCGCAGACATGGAGTGTATCATGTTTGTCCTTTAGGAGCTTTGAGGCTTCTAAAGGTTTGACTGCGAATGGGGCGGTTTTATGGAGGGCCTGAGGCTTCGTGTAGGCATCCTTGCGCGAGAGGAAAGCTGCGCGCGGAAGAAGGCCTTTCGCACTACTTTTATTGCCGCGCTGAAGCTTTACGCCCTAAAAGTGACCGGGGGATGTTATCCTACTGTTTCGCCATTCTGAGGACCTTCAGGGGGTAAGTCTGGGGCGGCGGAGGTCGGTTGTGGGGGCAGGCGGCGCTCGGTAACCTTCCTGAGCACAGCAGGCGCCCGGCGAAGGGGGCGCGTTTCGACTGTCAGCGCTGCATTTCTGGTCTTCGGGCGCACAATTGAGCGGGCAGATACCGGGATCGCGCCCTCATACTTCTGCGCGCGGTATCCGTTGACGAAGGCCAGGCCAGCATTTTTGTCCGCGAAGGACCACACCCCCAACTCCGCACCTTCGGCAATTAAGGCCATCACGGCTTTTTCGATGGCCTGTTCCACCGCGACCTGTTTGGGTTCATTGGCCGCGTAGCCGGCTTCGCTTTCAAGCAATTTGTCTAATTCGATGTACCGAAAGATGGAGCCGCGGTCGGCAACCGACGCGATGGGTTTGCGCACGACCACACTGGCCAAGACCTCGCCTGTGTTCGTTGAGATTGCGCGCAGAGAGACGGTCACGAGGTCCAACTTCCACTTCCGATCCCCACCGATCCCCAAATAACGGGCGCCAAAGCCCCCGGTCATCGTATTGCTGTCATACCCAATGATCCCGCCTTGAAGGATAATCCCAGAATGATCGAGCGGTCCTAGGGCTGCAGGGTTTATCTGCTGCTCATTGCGGTAAATCCGTCGCATCTCGGTTACGATCTGACGCTCTCTAATCAAGGATTCCAAGTTTGAACGGTCAAGAACTGAAAACCAACGCCGCTCGCCCGCGTCCTGTAGCGCCTTGATCAGCATAGGAGCGCCACCTTGGGTAACAGCGCGGGAAAGGGATTGGACGTTTGTGGGTTCTTTGTATTGTCCCGTTAAATCTGGAAAGTCGTAGACGGAGACGGTAATTCGCTGCGCCGGGGGCGGCAGTTCGCGCAAGGCGCGGTTTTGGGCCGTCACTTGGCTTAAGCTCGCCAGATGTTGTCCTTCGGTCACCTCTGACAGGGTTGGCGCGCAAGCGCCCAGTCCTAAAAGCAATCCAGCCGCAGCGAGTGATTTTAGGGTGCGGCGGTAAGCCATTTTGTCATTCCTCGAATATTTGTTTTTAAATGGTTCGGCATTCGTTTGAATCGGGCAGCGCTCTTATACGCTTAGCCACGGCGTATTTTGTCTTAAGAGTTTCCGGTAACCAGTTGTGGTACAATAATTTCTGTAACCGTTCCATCTAATGAATCGGTGATAAGAAGTGTAATGCTCTCCAAGGAGCGCGTGAATTGCACAGTGGTGGTGCCAAAGGTGACGAGGCCAGAGTCTTGTGGGCTTTGTCCAAAGATCGCATCGGTTACCTGTCCTGCCAATGCGGACAGCAAGCGTCCTTCCAGCTGTCGAACGAACAGGTCTGCATCAGACTGTCCAGGCGTTGCATCCTCGCCAGCACCGCCGCCAAGGCCATCATTCGCATCAATAGCTGTTGCGCTACGCTGTGCGCTGGCGGTAGCAAGAAGGTGGCTGGAGTTTAGGCTGTTTCCGCCAAAAGCAGGATTGATCGGCGTGTAAACGAGATCTTGTGCAAATGTAGAGGTTGCGAAAGCGCCGCTAGCAAAAAGCACGCAGAGCACAATAGATACAGACTTGGCCTTATAGTGCATCTGCAGACTCTCCGACTGTATAATGCGCTTTAGTGAAATGATGCGCTTGAATGAAATTACTCGCGACGCGAGCATTTGCCCAAATCTGAAGCAGACTGTCAAGATATCGGCCCAATCTTGTCCCTTTTTAAGAGGTGGGTTGCAGGGCGTTGTAACAGTGAGCCAGAACGCGCCAGACGAACCAGTTTGTTGTGCGAGCGAGATGGGTAGCATCATTTCGAATGAGCTTCCTGCTTTTGATAAAGCGGAAAACAAGCGGTCCAACTCACTTTACTTGGTGTTCTGATTCGCAAAGAGCACTGGCTCTAATCGCGAAATTATGAGGGGATTGTTTACGTATCAGTATGCTTTAGCAACCTTTGATTGAATCATTATGTAATATGCTACTTTTAAAGATGCAAATTGGGTCGAAAAAGGCACATTTATTGACGAAAATGAGGCGAAGGCGGTAGCCTCCCCTTGATCTTCAAAGTTTGCGAATTGTCGCACCTGCTGCCCGCAGAAGATCAATCAACGAGGAGAATTTTAATGAATACTTTCAAAAGCGCACTTCTTGGCGCCACTGCCCTAACCGCCGTCGCATCCGCAAGCTATGCGGCAGGTGGAAACGAAAGCTATACAAGCCAGTCGGGAAACGACAACACCCTGGCGATTGAACAGATCGGCGGCAACCTCGCCGGTGAAAATTCGACAAGCCATGCCGTTACTCAGTTGGGCGATGATAACGAGATAGACATCTATCAGGAGACTTCTGGGGGGGCTAACCGTATTGGTACCGGCGGCAGCCAGGCTGGAAACGGTGTTGATCAAATCGGCAACAACAACAAATTGGACGTGAACCAAAACGGTACATCTTTAGATGTATTTGAGGTTCAGCAGAATGGAGGGTCGGCCGTTGATTCTAACGTCACAACGATCACTCAAACAGGCTCGGCGCAGACCGTAAGCAATATCAAACAGACGTTTGATGGATACAGCAGCTCCGATGCCAACGAAGTCACCATCCTGCAAAGTGGCAAATTGAATCTAATAGGTAACACTTCGTCCGGTCCGCGTGGAGATGGCAGCGGTATTACGCAGATCGGTAATGGCAACTCTACTCTGGTCAATCAAAGCGGAAAAAGCCAGAAAATCTACACTTTAAAGCAGCAAGATACCAAAAGCGGGCTCGGGTCAAATACGGCCACGATTACTCAATCAGGCAATGATGGCAATCTCGTTCGGCTGGTTGACCAATACAATTACGGGTCTCTCGACAACACTTTGTCGATCACTCAGGTCAGTAACGGTAATGGCGGTAACGGGGCAGGACTTTTCGAGAGTTCGGTTACAAAGAATATGGCTGGGGTGGATGTCACAGGATTTATTTCCGGCGCCTCCCCGAACCAGCATCCGAGCCAATCGTTCGCCAAGCAAACAGGTGGTGGAAACGATTTGACCTATTCGACCCTCGGTGAGGCCAATAAATTCGGCTTTCTTCAGGCGGGGTTTAGCAACGCAATCAACATTGTCAGTGATGGCATAGGCCAAGAAGTAGCGATCCGGCAAACCGGGAGCGACAACGAAACCTTCGGTCGTCAAGCAGGGTCTCACAACTCTACCGGCATTCAGATGGATGGGAACCGCAACTCTGTTGACTTTTTCCAAACCAGCACTGCCGCGTCGATCAGCGAAGGCAACAAACTCGCCATTAAGATCGTCGGACACGACAATGAATTCACATCTACGCAGACCGGGCTAAACAACACGGCTGGGTTGGATGTGACCGGCAACCGAAACCATCTGGATGTGGATCAGAGAAGCGCTGCTGGCGGTAACACGATGAATGTCATGATTTATGGCAACGATAACAATAACTTCCCGACCACCAATCCCCTTGCCGGAGATGCAGATTGGGCGCGGAACAGCGGCCTGGCGCTGAGCCCCACATTCTCCACTCTTAATCAAGGAGACCTTTCTCAGAATGGCGACGGTAACAGCCTGACCCTCAATGTTATGGCCGACAGAAACGCTTTCGCGATGCTTCAAGATGGCACCGACAACGAAATTGTTGGCGAAATCTCTTGGGGCTCTGACAACCAAGCTGTCGTTGCGCAGGTCGGCTCGAACAATCTTGCCAACTTCACCATTGCCGGGATCGGCAATGTGACTGGTATCGTTCAGCACTAACGATCGGGATGTAAGAAACTCTGGAAGGGCGGGTCATTTGAGCCCGCCTTTTCTTTGTAACTGGGCGATTAGTGCCGTTTGGTGCTGTCAGTTGGACGTCTGGTATCGACGTGGGGCGGCGAGCGAGCACACTAATGATCTGGGCACGCCGTACCTCCGGGCGGAAGGCCTGCATTAAGATGCGTATTTCCAGCCCCAGAGACAAACTGTCTTGTTCGTTGAGGTGAGAAGCTCGGTGCAGACCCCTTGGCCGCGTCGCGAAAATCTGCTGTCTGTCGATTTGACGCAGCCTTGCCCTTTAAAGCAGCCGCCTAACTTGCGCGGCCCGTTCCTTGGCATCATTTGCGATGGGATCACTGACGGTGCCGGGTACCAACTCGCTAAGCTTGAACTGGGGTCCGACCCAATGCAGCGTCAAGCTGCTCTGTCATATCATAAAATAGCTCCAAGGCGCGGTCTCTGGGCAAGTTCGCAGCGCGCGCCTCCCCACCTCAAGGTTCCGGCTTTGGCTCTTCGCACTATACGGCTGTCTTGCTCTGGCGTCTGCTGCGTCCGGTGCGCGCCATCTCAATTTGTTTCCGACCAGCCAGACGATCTGTCACGGGAGGCTCACCTCCAGGGCGATATTTTCATCTGATAGCTTATGGGCTATTTTGGGGACCCGCCCACCTGAGATGAAAGCGGTCATCTAGAACATAAGATCCTCGGTTCAGGCAGCTTTAAGTGAAGCCGATATGTTGCAGCTCACCCATAGCTGTTGCGTTGGGCATTGAACATCGCGGCATAAAGACCTTCTTTTGCCATAAGCTCCGCGTGGGTGCCTTCTTCGACCACGGTACCTTCATCCAACACATATATATTGTCCGCATGTGTGACGGTCGAAAGGCGATGGGCGACCATGATAGTTGTTTTGTCTTTCGAGAGCTCGCGGATGGCGTCGCGCACTCTTTCCTCGGTGCGCTGATCGAGGGCCGATGTTGCTTCATCCAACAACAAAATCGGGGCGGAACGGAGAAAAGCGCGGGCAATAGCGATGCGCTGCTTTTGTCCCCCTGACAACTGAGAACCTTTGGGGCCTAAAGGCGCGTCGCCGCGATCACGCATCAGCTGATCGATGCCAACCAGTTCTGCGGCGCGCCAAATCTCCTCTTCCGTAGCGTCCGGGCGTACGTAACGGATGTTTTCGTAAATCGAGCTGTTAAAGATGACGATGTCTTGTGCCACGACAGAAAAAGACTGCCGCAGCTTATCGATGCGTAGTTCCTTGACGGGGGTGCCACCGATGGTCACCACCCCCTCACTGACATCATAGAGCCTAGCAATCAGGCTGAGAACAGAGGTTTTGCCCGATCCGGTGGCGCCAACAATTGCCGTTACTTTTCCCCCTTCAAACGTCATGTTTACGCCGCGGAAAAGGGGATGTTTCTCGGAATATTGGAAGGTGACGTTGTCTAGGGCGATATCTCCGGCGGGGTTGAACGTTTCTATGGCATTGGGCGCATTGGTGATCGTCGGCAGCTCCCGATAGAGCGAACGTAGGCTATCGAGGATAATCAGACTGGCTTGCATAGAGACAAAGAAGGCGGCAAAGCGACGGGCTGGATCAAAAATAAGCGCCATGCCGATCATAAATCCAATTATGCCGGCGCCATCCATTTCGAAGGCGGGGCTTAAGGCCATATAGCCGCCCACCCCAATGATCAAAACATAGATGATAGCAGCGAGGATATCGACTGTCGGGCTCATCATGGCTTGTAGCTTTTGAAGACTGATTGTGAGGTCTTTTATCTCGCCGGTGGCCTTATTGAGACGGGCTTTCTCTACTGGTTCTTGGTTTGATATTTTGACGGTGCGCATGCCATTGGTCATCTCTTCGATGCCAGACATGTAGTTGCCCATAGCATTCTCGGCGTTGGCCTGAGTGCTTTTGATACCCTGTGAGATCCGCCGAACAACGATCGTAACAGTGGGCATCACAATGATGACCAGCGCAAACAAAGCGGGGTTTTTCCAAATCAAATACCCTGAGACGGCGATGATGGTGACGGAGTCGCGGACGGCATTGACCGTGGTCTGCCCTATAAATCCCGAGAGGTCTTGCGCTTGGTTGACCAGCCGCAGGATAATATCACCGGACTTTGTTCGCTCGAAGAATGCCAGGTCTAATGTCATCATATGATCAATGAGATCACGGCGCATTTTGAATACAGCATCACTAGCCAACCAGGCCGAAAGCCGAGGAACCCAGTAAGACATTATGGCGCGAATTGCAAAAATTGCGAGTACCATGCCACAGACTTTGATGAGGCCGGAGACATTGCCGTCGTCGAAAATCACCCGAAGCCCACTTTCAGTGAGGGCAATGAACTGCTGATAGGCAAACCCTTGAACAAGGATCATTGCCATCACCAGCCCCAGCCAGGGCGCGCGTTGCTTAAGGTAAGAGGACCAGAACCAAGCAATGTTGTCCTTGTCTTGGTCATTAAATAGCGGCGCACGCTTTTTGCCTTTGCGCGCTACTTTAGACGTATCTGCCTGCGCAGAAGCGGTATGATCTTCGTCGGACATGGTTTGCTTTATGGCCTAGGAGGCGCAGGGGATACAGTGGCAATAATATCTGTCGCAACGTCTTTCCAAGTGCGCAGCGATGTATGATTGCTTCGTACCTTCTCTTTGGCCGCCGCATGGGCTTTGGGGTCGCTGTGTATTTTGTCGATCAAACTGGCAAGCGCAGTTGGGTCGTTGGGGTCAAAGTATTCCGCGAGATCTCTCCCCACTTCCCGCAAGGCGGGAACATCAGCAGCAAGGCCCGGGGTTCCAAGCCATAGCGCCTCCCCAAGTGGCAATCCGAAACCTTCCATGTGGCTGGGAATGACCAAAGCGAGGGCGTTTTGATACAGCATTCGCAAGCTGGCTTGGTTCGGGTCAAGTATGACCTGAACTTTATCTCTGATTGGGGCGAGTTCAGGACGTTCAAGATATTTGTCTGTTCTTTTTCTATGAGCCCCAGCCAATAGAAACATTGGTACAGGACGACCTGTATTATGGAGATGAACCATGGCTTGAAGGATGCATTCAAGGTTTTTACGCCCGGTCATCACCCCCACTCCTAAAAGGTAGGGTTTGTCAGGGATGGTTATTTCCACGGTTTCGTCTGTCTTGCGCAACTCATGGGGCAACGGGACTGGAACAACAGGAGGAAGGATAGGCAGGTGGCCTGAGGCAGAAAAATGTTTGAGCTCAGTTTTAGTGAAGGCGGAGTTGGTCATCACTGCTTCAGCGTGGCTGATGACAATCCGATTGTCGTGCGCAAAATTACGCGCAAACATGCTTTGGCTCGGGTGGGCGAACTCATGTAAGGGGATCATATCATGAACTAACGGGTAAAACCGCATCTGTATATTTTGATTGTCCATGGCTACAAGATAGTCAGCCATCATTTTAGGGCGTCCCAAAGACACTAAAATTTGGCCTGACAGATCAACCTCTCGCAAACTATTCTCAGGCACCGCTCGCTCCCATCTTTTGCGGCATATGCGCTTCACGATCATACGAAAGAGTGGGTAAAGTGCATCTCGCACAGGGTGGGGCTGAGGGAAGCTATATCTAAGACGCAGAGGCTTTGCTTCGGGTGAGATGTTAGGATCACAGGCGCCTGTTGGAGAGTTTGCGCCGATACGGGGTTCGACCTCGAAAAAACGATCATGGGCAGGGGAAAATACAACGAAGCGTACATCTGCAGGAGAGCAAGCGAGTTCATAGCCCACTTCCATAACGGTTCGCGCAATTCCATAGTACCGAAATTTTATGCCGGAAGAAAGGAACTGTTCTGAAAGGTCATAGTATATAGGGCTCATAAGTCCTCTTATCATTATCCCTAGGGGTTGAGGAACACGGAAATGTTCGTCAAGAGCGGCGCAGCAAAAGGGAATATTACCTCTCTTGAAGAGAGCGCGCTAGGGTTAGGAAAGCACAACCTATGTACTACATCGATGTGACAGATATCCTGATCTACGTGGAGAAAGAAACCACAGTTTCAGGAATTCAGAGGGTCTCTTTTGAGGTCATTCGCCGTATGGTTGCGCGCTTGGGCGCTGACAATGTTCTGTTGAGCTTCTGGGATCGAGGGCGGAGGGAATATGTAGCGATCCCATCTGGCTTCATACAAGATATGGAGGAGTTTTCCCCTGACGTTCTGGGGACTGTGTTTTTTGGGAAGAAAGCGCGTAGCCAAGGAGATGCCGCCCCGACCTTGGTACGATATCGCAATAAGCCGCTAAAGTATTGGCTGCACTATCTGGCTCGCGCGTATCACGCGTCACTTGGGCATGAGAAGTATTTTGCCAAGAAGGGGTCCAGCATTGAGGAATGGCACGCGTTCAAAGCGCGACAAGGTTCTGGTCAAGCGAAAGTGGCCGAAGAAACACCGCGGTTGAAGGTGGCTCAACAAGCCAAGCCTGGCGATCAATTGATCATCTTAGGGGCAATTTGGAATATTGATGGGCTGGAGGCGGCCTTCCAGAGCTTAAAGGACGACCAAGGCGTCGCGATTTACCAGCTCGTCCACGATTTGATCCCGCTGGTTGCTACCGAGCATATCGCCGCGGATTTTTCTGGAGCATTTTACCAATGGCTGCTTTCTTCAGCGGGCTATTGTGAGCGCTTCTTAGCAAACTCACAAAACACAGCGCGCGATTTGAAGGCCTTCATGGATGAGGTCGAGCAACAGCGCCCCGTTGATGTTGTGCCTTTGGCGCAAAAGTTCAGCGTCGTGCATTCTCATAGAGTCAGCAATCCAGCAAAGCCTATTAAATCGCGTCTTAGCAGCTTGCGGGGCGTGCGGCTGTCTGTCTTGAACCTGACCAAGGCACCGTATGTGCTGGTTGTCGGAACAATGGAGTCGCGCAAGAATCTTTGGTCACTTGCACAAGCTTGGCAACGCTTGGCCCAAACTCCGGGACTGAATGTTCCCAAGCTTGTCTTTGCAGGCAAGCCAGGCTGGTACAATGGTGATTTTGAAGCTCTCATGGAAGCCACGGGAAACCTGGGAGGGTGGGTGCAGTTCGCAAAGCAACCCAGCGACACCGAACTTGGGTTTTTGTATGAAAACTGCCTTTTTACCGCGACGGTCAGTTTCTACGAAGGGTGGGGTCTGCCTATCGGTGAGAGCCTATCGTTCGGCAAAACAGCAGTGGTTGCGCAAAACTCCTCCATGCCGGAGGTTGGCGGCGATATGGTCGAATACTGCGATGCCCATTCGATCAGCAGCATCTACGATGCTTGTCATAGGTTGATCACAGATCCGGAACACCGACGCGCGCTGGAGAAAAAAATCAACGCCACGTCTCTAAGGACATGGGATGAGGTCGCACATGACATCGAAACAGTTTTGGACCAAAGCCGCCGTTGAGCAGAGCTAGAGGAGATATCACGTAGCAAATGCTCCCCCACTGTGTCATACTCTTCGATAATATCACCCGCATTACATCATAGTTAATTGCCCCTAATCGGATTGCGCATGAGGTTGCGTTTGTTCAGAGAAGAAGCGCTCGCCGCTTTGGGGCTTTTGAGCTTTATAAAAAAAGCGGGAAGAGCAGAACGCGTTCACTCTCGTCCAGCGAGGAAGATGACGCGTAGACAAAAGGCGAGACGAGTAATGTATCTATCCCGTTTTAAAAGAACCCTGTGTCGCATTGGTGTTGCCGTGCCGCTTGCGCTCGCGTTGGTGGTGCCGCGTCCGGCTTTTGCCGAAACATTGGCCGATGCTTTGGTTGGAGCATATGAGCGCTCCGGGCTTTTGGAACAAAACCGGGCTTTGCTCCGGGCAGCGGACGAAGATGTCGCCAGCGCCAAAGCTGCGTTGAAGCCCGTATTGCGTTGGGCTGGAGGGCTGACGCAAAGTTTTGGTTCAACCCGAACCTCCAGCCTGGTGTCATCGCAGTCCACGGCAAGCCTTACTGCCTCGATAAACTTGATCGGGGAGCTCTTACTTTACGACTTTGGCGCGAGCCAATACCGGGTCGAAGCTACCAAGGAAACGGTGCTTGCCACCCGCCAGACCTTACTTGACCTCGAACAGCAGGTTCTTTTGCGCGCCGTGGCGGCCTACATGGGGGTCATTGAAGCTTCTGATGTGGTGGCGTTGCGCAATAATAACCTGCGCCTTTTGACCCAAGAGCTGCGCGCCGCGCGTGATCGGTTCGATGTAGGTGAGGTAACTAATACCGATGTGGCAATTGCGGAAGCGCAACTGGCTGAGGCCCGCAGCGGATTAGCGGGGGCTGAGGGCGCGTTGCTGCGCGCTGTTGAGGAGTATCGCAATGTTGTGGGCCGAACGCCGAGCAACCTTACCCCGCCGCCGCAACTTCCTAATGTGAGTGGCAATTTAGAAGCGGCCAAGGCTTTGGCCGTACGCAGGCATCCTGCTGTACTGGCCGCCCAGCATCAGGTTGCAGCCGCTCGACTGGCTGTCAGCTCAAACGAATCCGCTATGTCCCCTCGGATTACGCTCCAAGGCAATTACGGGCTGTCTGAGACATTCGATAGTAAGCGCTACAGCCGCAGCGGGAGCGTCGGCGTGGAAGCGGGTCAGACAATCTATCAAGGCGGGGCGCTGTCTTCTGCAGTGCGCCAAGCTATGGCTCAAGAGGATGCGCAGCGCGCCAATCTTCATGTTGTGAGCCGCGAGACCGCACAAGAAGTCGGAAACGCCTATGCATCTTTGTCTTCAACTCGCGCACAGCTTGAAGCCTCTGATCGGCAGATCCGCGCGGCACGTACGGCCTTTGAGGGGGTGCGGGAAGAGGCAAAATTGGGCGCGCGCACCACGCTTGATGTTCTGGATGCGGAACAGGTTCTATTAGATGCAGAGTCGACGCGCGTTACAGCCCGCGCAAATCTCTATATTGCAGCCTATGCTGTGTTGGCCTCTACTGGGCAGCTTACTGCGCGGGATCTGGGTCTGCCTGTGCAGCTCTATGATGCCGCCGCGTATTATAATTTGGTGAAAGACGGTCCGGCTAAGTATTCCAAACAAGGGCAAGCGCTGGATCGCGTCCTGCGCGCCTTGCAAAAAAACTGAAACCAGGAAGGCGCCCTCAGGGCTACATGGTCCTAGCTGAGCCTAGGTCATGGCGTTAAAAGCGAGGTCTCAAAACGCCTCCGAGAACCTTAGGATGGTGCGAGGGCACCAGTCACCTATGAGGGAGCTTGGCTCTCAGCTTACGGGGCATTGGTAAAGGTTGCCGCGACAAATATGGCGTATAATTGCTGAGCGCCTATCCCAGCTGTAAAATTCAACATACGCATGATAAATACTGAGACTTAAAGGCGCTTTATGTGCCTTGTCACCCGCGCTCTAAGACACATCGATTGGCGCAGTCCTGCGCTTTTTAACGATAGGTTAAGCTTTCATGTCCAGTTTGCGAGCGATTGTTCTGAGCCCGCCCAGCCGTCGCATAATTGTTTTGTGGTTAACGATTAGCCTGATGGTTTGCATTGGTGTACTGGCGCTCATCCCTCTGGATTTCTCAGAAGTGCCGGGAAGCGATAAGGACCATCATATATTAGCGTTCGCAAGTTTGGTACTGCCCTGCGCTGTTCTCTACCCTAGGGGAATTCCCCGGCTAATACTGGGCGGCGCAGTTTATGGCGCTCTTATTGAAATCATACAGCCCCTTGTTGGGCGTTCCGGCGACTTTATCGATTTTAGCGCGGATTTGGCGGGTATGGGGCTGGGGGCCATACTGGGTCTTGGGATACATTATGCTGTCGAAAGCTACTGCGGCTTTCGGGGCCGCGCCGTGCAGAGGCGCGCAAAAAATGTCATTCAACTCTATAATTACCGCCCGGACAAAACCGTCGCTGAAGACCCTCTGGACCCTTGAGTGGGCGCTACGTCCGCCCAGGGTGCTCGCTCAAGCGGGCGAATGGAGAGTGTTGAACAGCCGTTCAAAACCGAGGCAACGTGGCCCCCATCCCCATGACTGGAAGGGTTTTATGCTGTCATCCCATTGGGAGTGTGCTTAGACAGGGGGTAAACGCGCGTACGTAAATGTATCTAGGATGATGGAAGACAGGATTTCTTCAGAGTTTTAGACTTTGCACGTAGGGACTGTCTGCACAGGGGTAATAAAATGCGAAGCCGGGCAATCTACTCTTTTATAGCATTTCTTATGCTTTTTGGTCTCAGCGCCTGTGGGTTTGAGCCAATTTATGCTTCGGGCTCTCAGATCGGCAAAGGTCTCCAAAATATCAAGCTGATGGCGCCTACAACCCGCGAAGAGTATATCTTCTCTCGCAGCTTTGAAGAGCGGCTGGGGCGCAATATGGGTGCCAGCACAACCCTGCGGTATAATATTTCAATATATGATCAGGGTTTGGATTTGAGCGGCGCCGTTAGAGCTCAAAAGATAGGAAGCGTGACCTATCAGTTGATCGATGAGGCGAACGGGGGCGTGATTGCCTCGGGGCGAGTAGAGTCCTTCACATCCTACTCCTCTATAGACGATTTATCCGTCGCAGCACAGCGTGACGCTAGTGAGAGGTTGCTCATCATCCTGGCGGATAGGGTTATTTCCAGGTTGACCGCCCAGTTGCCTGCCACTTGATCTTCAGGTGCTCGCGGGCCGTTTAAGGGGGCAATGGATAACCAAGCGCTTGAATGTTGTCGCGAACTTCAGTTCCCCTATCATCCCGTAGGACGCGGGCCACCTTGTCGTAAGCGGTGCGCCGGTCACACGGGCTTGGCGTAGTTCCAGGGCAGCAACTCTTTGATGTCCGATTGTTTGTGCCCGCCAGCAATGGCTGTCAGGATGGCGTACAGATAGCTTTGGGGCTCGATCCCGTTGAGTTTGCAGGTCTCGATCAGGGACGCGATGACGGCCCAGTTTTGTGCTCCAGTATCATGGCCTGCGAAGAGCGCATTTTTGCGATTGAGGGTGATGGGACGGATGGTGCGCTCCACGGGGTTGCTGTCGAGTTCGATGCGACCATCATCAAGGAACAGGCTCAGCCCGTCCCAGTATTTGGCGATATATTTCAGGGCCTCTCCGGTTGGCGACTTGGCCGAGACGCGGGTGCGGTTCGCCGTGAGCCAGACTTCGAAGGCGTCGATGATAGGTTTTGAGCGCTCCTGCCGCGCAGCATGACGTTGGTCTGCGGTTAGGCCTCGCAGGTCTTTTTCGATGCGGTAGAGCGCCTGAATGTGCGCCAAACCCTCCTGCGCGATCGGGGCAGCGCTGGACTGGGTAACATCATGCAACTTGCGGCGGGCATGGGCCCAGCAATACGCCAGCCTCACATCCTGTGCTGGCCGTTTGAGCAGGCGGTTATAGCCAGCATAGCCATCGACCTGCAGGGTGCCGCTGAAGCCCGTCAAAATGTTGTCCGCATGCTGGCCGGATCGTCCAGGCGCATAGGTGAAGGCCACGCCGGGCGGATCCTCACCGCCCCATGGCCGGTCATCCCGGGCCAGGGCCCAGAAGTAGCCTGTTTTGGTCCGCTTCCTTCCCGGGGCCAGAACCGGTGCGGGCGTTTCATCCATGAAGAGCTTGGTGGAGCGCTTCAGATCGGCCATCAGCGCCTCACAGACCGGGGTCAATTCGAACGCTGACTTGCCAACCCACGCGGCCAGGGTCGAACGATCCAGATCGATCCCCTGGCGACTGTAGATTTGCGCCTGCCGATAAAGGGGTAAATGATCGGCGTATTTGGAGACCAGAACATGGGCCAGCGTGGCCTCGGTTGGCAGGCCGCCCGCGACGATGTGAGCGGGGGCCGGAGCTTGGATCACCCCGCCTTCACAGGACCGGCAGGCGTATTTGGGACGACGGGTGACAATCACCCGGAACTGGGCCGGGATGATGTCCAGCCGCTCGCTGACATCCTCGCCAATCACATGACGTTCGGTTCCGCACGGGCATGACAGCTTTGGCTCGATGACCACTTCAACCCGTTCCAGATGTTTGGGCAGTGAGCCCCGGTTGGTCTGGCGCGGCTTTGGGGACCGTACGAGCGCGGTGCGTTCGTCGGCGTCAATCTCGGCTTCGACCTGTGCGAGAGCCGTTTCGATATCCTCCAATTCCAGCTCATATTGGGCTGGATCAATCTTCTCGGATTTGGCCCCAAAGAGAGCCTTTTTGAAAGAGGCAACCAAGGCTTCAAGCCGCGCATTCTGATCCTGCTGCGCAAGGATGATCGCCTTCAGTTCGGCAATGTCATTTGGCAATTCATCGGGTGCAGTCATGCCCGATACCATAACAAAACAAGGGCGTAGTGACCCGTGCAAACGCCCCTGTGAGTCACTCCGCCGCAGCCGGGACCGCGACCTCCAAAGGGCGCACGCGCCGCCAATCCAAACCCGCAAACAGCGCCTCAAACTGGGCCGGTTCCAGGCGCATCACACCGTTCTTGATCGCAGGCCAAGTGAAGCTGTTATCCTCCAGCCGTTTGTATGCCATCACCAGCCCGCTGCCGTCCCAATAGATGAGCTTCAGCCGATCCGCACGCTTGGCACGGAACACATAGACCGACCCATCAAACGGCTTCTGGCGCAATTGGCTCTGCACCAAAGCAGCCAGCCCATCATGGCCTTTACGGAAGTCCACCGGATCACTGGCAACAAATATCCGGACTTTGTGGGATGGCGTGATCACGTGGCTATGGCCCGCACGATCTCGGCGATCCGGGGTGCAGGCGTTGCCGCATCAAGACGAACGGCGACGTCGTCCTTGATCACATCAATGGTGCTGGACGATGTCACCGCCAAAGGCTGGGGCACAGGCACCTCAATCTCAACCGGCACAAAATCGATGCCCTCCAAGTTGGGCAGAACCAGCTTGCCCTGCCGCGCCATCCGCCGCCAGTCAGACACTGTGCTCGGAATTAGCTCGTATCGCCTCGCAACAGCTTTGACCGTCTCGCCCTCAATCAACGTCTCCGCAACGATCCGAGCCTTCAGTTCCGACGGCCAATTCCGCTTGCCATCCGCCCGACGCGGCACACTTGCCAGAAACTCGCTTATAGCTCCCATCGAGAAACTCCCCACAAACCAAAGAAGCCTCTGAATCGCAGATCACGCGCCATGCCGTAAGTGTGGGAGCGGCGCACCGCTTACACCTTGTCTTATCCGCTAGACTAAAAGTTCCCTCCTTTTGGTCTGAGGGTGTATTTAAAGGCAAAGAGGCTGCGGTCGTTTGATTATGGTTGTTTGGGGTGCGGTTTTGCTAAGCTTGTCGAGAAAGTTTAGCGTCCGGCGTGTTGCCTCAGGTGATTGTATTCAAACGTTAGGTTCTCAATGATCCGTTCTCCAGCCAGCATAAATGCCCCGGAATTGTCCCTCGTCGTGCCGATGTACAACGAAGAAAATGTAATTCAGCGGTTTTTTGACACGGTCCGTCCGATACTGGATGATATCGGACTCCCCTATGAGATCGTTTGTGTCAATGATGGGTCGCGCGATGCCACGCTTCTTGCGCTGACAGGTATTGCGCGGAAAGATCCGCGTGTCCGGGTCGTCGACTTGACCCGGAACTTTGGTAAAGAGGCGGCGTTGACAGCCGGGCTGGATTTGGCGCGCGGTTCGGCGGTCATCCCGATAGATGCAGATCTGCAGGAGCCGCCTGAGCTTTTGCCAAAAATGGTGGCGCATTGGCAGGATGGATTTGATGTCGTGTTGGCGCGTCGGTCCGAGCGCAGTTCGGATACGATGTTCAAGCGGAGCTCAGCTCGGATGTTCTATCGCTTGCTCCGGATGATGTCTGATGTGGAAATACCAGAGAATGTCGGCGATTTCCGGTTGATGGACCGTGAGGTAGTGAATGCCTTGCACCGTTTGCCGGAGCGGACCCGTTTCATGAAGGGGATATTTGCGTGGCTCGGGTTTCGCCAAACCACAATCGATTTTGTGCGCCCCGCACGGCAAGAGGGGAGTGGTAAGTTCGGATTCCGGAAACTGTTCCAATTGGCGATGGAGGGGATCATTTCCTTTAGCACCGTGCCGCTCAGAATGTGGAGCTATGTGGGGTTTATGGTCGCGGCCGCGGCACTTCTGTTCATGCTCTATATTCTGATCGATACATTATTGTTCGGCCGCGATACGCCCGGCTTTGCCACGCTCGCCACAGTGCTGTTGTTCTTCAACGGCCTGATCATGATCAATTTAGGCATCATTGGCGAATATCTGGCGCGCATATTCACCGAAGTGAAGGCACGGCCTATTTATTTGGTGCGTGAGCAGATCCAGTTTGAGACGGCCGAAGCCGAAGAACATGACCCCTGATGCGCCATCTTCTAGGGGAAATATTGCGCTTTGGAGGGGTAGGGGCACTGGCCACTGGGGTGCATGTAGGGACCTATCTTGCCATGCTTTCCCTTCTGCCGCCTCAGGCTGCCAACGCTGTTGGGTTTTTGGTCAGCGTTAGCGTGTCGTATGTAGGTCATACTTGGTTCAGTTTCGCAGGGTCTTCCAAGCAAGCAGGGACAGGCCGCGCGTTGGCGGTACGTTTTGCCGTGGTGGTGGCCTTGGGCTATGCGCTCAATGCATTTTGGGTGGCCTTGGTCACGCAGGTGCTGGAATGGGCATCAGGATGGGCCGGGATGTTTATTGCCTGCATGACACCAGCCATCACGTTTCTTTTGCTTAAGTATTGGGTTTACGCGCCTCGATAAGCTGTTAGCGCCTATGAAGAGGGAATTCTTTCCAACCTATGCCGAGCATGTAGGTGTCAGCGTCAGTCAGGGGCGCATAGACATCAGGCAACGTGAGCGCAAGGATTATGATTTCCTGTCTAGGACCAGATGGGTAACCAACCAAATTCACGGACGGCGGTTACCAACCAGATCCTTACGTCCAATACGGAGATGGCACGCCTTTCAGCGTACCAGTCAAGCAACCCTTCTCAATCACAGCCATGCCGGCAGGATCCCATGGGATCATAGAGGGTGTTGCGGAGGATATAGACCGCAAGTGCAGAACAATCTTGAACACCCTGGTAAAATAGATCGCGGTCTCATTCCCAGGGCTGGCAATATCTGAACCCGAATGGATAGCGCCGCCCCATCCGGGGCGGCGCTGTAGACATTTCCTCATCAACATTTACCGTAGGGGCGAGTTCCAAGCCGCAATTCTTATTTCGAAAAAACCTCAGGGTGCATGTTCTCCGTAATACATACCTTGAAGGCCCCTTCAAGCTTTTAGGGGTTCACCACCCCCTTGGTGCGCACCAAAGCCCCGCCTTTGACCTCTACCAAGCCGTAGGTCTGCTGAAGGATTGCTTGGGCCTCTTGTTCAGAAGCTTCTGCAATGGTGTGTATCCCGCCGTTGGGGAAGTACAGCGCATTGCCTTCCAGCCGATACCCGGTTTCATAGAAACCGCAGTCTCCAAGGAAAACTGTATGATCTTCGTTTTCAGAGGGGATGATAGGCTCGTAGGTACAGGCAAGGCTCGAGGTTGCCGTACTCACGACCGCAGCAGTAAGAAGTCCCTTAAACAGCATATCCGCACCTTTCGTCGTTGCCTTGATATCTTACATAAGCTCGCACACTCAAACAACACCGTGGCATTGCCATACAGGGGGCTGTGCGATCTGCCGCTCACGGTCAGGTCAGTTGATGTTGTTCTTTCTGAAAGCCAAGGAACCGTCCAACTTGATTTTTGACCTTAGTGATCGGTCTGGGCTACTTCTACGCTTTGCAGCGCAAAGGCTAGGACGCGCGGATCACCATTGCGGGGCAGCATTGCATCGGGCAGCTCAAGCGAGAGGGTAATAATTCGCTTGGTCCCAGATATCGATTGGAACGTCACGACAAGGTCTTCACCGTCGCGGTAGGTTCGATCGATCACGTCGCTACGGGCAACGCTTGGTTCCATGTGCACAATAATGCGTTGGGCACCCGTCAGGTACATTCCGCGCAACGTCAAGGTGAGTTCCTGCGTTTGGGGAGGCAGGGAAGCAGGTAAGGCCAGTATGATCTGCGCGTGGCTGCCGAGCGTCCAAGTATGCATGGTCTCTGGGGTGTCCCAACCATCAAGCAGAAGTTCTGGCGCGTCATGAACATAAGTCTGCCCGATCGTTATTGCCGGTAGTACATCGATCTGTGCCTCCCTCATCACAGGAGAAAGGCTGGACGTGCGGTCGATGTAATAGGCGCGGTAAGCGTCGGTGACATTCGGATGGGCCGCCAAATAGATCACGCCCCCATAGCCCGCCAGCAGACCAAGCGCCAAAGCACTCCACCCGTTCAGCCAGTTGCGCAACTTATATGACAAAGAACAAAGACTCCTGCCACGCATAGCTCATCCAAAGATAGGACAAAGCGGAAGGCACTAGGAGCGCGCGGAGCAGGCGGTGGTCGTGCATCAACATCACAACGGCCAACAAGAACGCCGGTTGCATCATCACGTAGCGTCCCAAAGAGCTGGTGCCTGTGGCGAGTGGAATTGCTGTGGCAAAAAGCAAGAATAGGGCCAGCCCCCCTTCGCCTTTCCATGCCAGGTAGCCTGCAAGTGCAGCCCCAATGAGCGCGGTCAGCGCCATGATAAAGGTATAGGGTGATCCTCGTAGACCCTTGCTCAGATGATAAAGAGGACTGCTCAATTCACGATCCCAGGCGCGCTGAATGTGAGAAAAGGCCATCGCGTCTCCGACATGGAAATGTAAAAAAATCATATAGGCTGCTAGTCCCAAGGGGATCAGCATCCCCGCAAAGAGCAACCTGCCTGCCTTTGCATCAGATTGGCGGAGCACCTGGGACAAGGCATAGGCGGCGAAGGTGAGGCCGATCCCAACTCCGACCGCGCGCGCCGCGCTCAATAAGGCGCCCATCATCCCTGCCAGTATCGGTCTGTCCTGACGCATCGCGGTCAAAGAGAGACAGGCTATCATTAAAAACAAGGGCTCCGTGTAGCCGGTGTTGGCATATATCGCTGCGGGGTTCAGCACCAGAACGGCCGCCCCAAGCCACAAGGGGGCCTCGGGAAGATACTGGCGTTGAAAGGCCAAAAATGCGCAAACCGCAAGCAGCCAAAGCACCTTAGAAGACAGGATCACGGCAACTTGGGGGGCAATGCCGGTGAGCCAGTGTACGGTTCCGCTGATAATTGGGAATAGGGGAAAGAACGCCCAGTTCGCCACATCGCTTTCTGGCCTACTGCCGCCCGCGTTGCCATTGGCCTCTGGCATATAGCCAAATTCTATTATGCCGACGTACCAGTTGCAATCGTACTGACAAAAGAAATAGGGAGCATCTCCATGCAAGAACACAACAGCCGCATGCAAGGTCTGGTGTATCAAGAACGCGACTAGAGCTACCCGGAACAGGGGTGCAGTCACATCCGGGTCGACGGATTTACCGATTTTCAAAGCGATGACCGATCCCCCACCAAACCCTTTAGTTTGTTGATTGTCACTGAGAACTGACCCGGTATTTTCACCGAGATTTGACCCACCCTCAGTTATGCGTCGTGGTGTATGACGCGGTCAATGTTTTGGCCTCTTTTCGTGTTTTCTTTGCAGCCTCAGCGCTGGCCTTGAAGCGGTAGCTGTCGTTTCCGGTTTCGAGGATGTGGCAGCGGTGGGTCAGCCTATCGAGGAGCGCGGTTGTCATCTTTGCATCCCCGAAGACCTGCGCCCATTCTGAGAAGCTAAGGTTTGTGGTGATGATGACGCTGGTGCGCTCGTAGAGCTTGCTGAGCAGATGGAAGAGCAGCGCCCCGCCAGATGAACTGAACGGCAGGTAGCCGAGTTCGTCCAAAATGACCAAGTCGACCTTCGTCAGCGTCTCAGCCAGTTTCCCTGCCTTACCAAGCGCCTTCTCCTGCTCCAGCGCGTTGACCAATTCCACGGTCGAGAAGAAGCGCACCTTACGTCGGTGATGTTCGATGGCTTGGACGCCGACCGCTGTGGCTGTGTGGCTCTTTCCCGTTCCGGGACCGCCGATCAAAACGACATTTTCGGCCGCTTCGATAAACTCGCATCGGTGTAGCTGCCGCACTGTCGCTTCGTTGATCTCACTCGATGCAAAGTCGAAGCCCGTCAGATCTTTGTATGCGGGGAAGCGGGCAACCTTCGTGTGGTAGGCGATGGACCGTACCTCGCGTTCGGCGATCTCGGCCTTGAGCAGCTGTGACAGCATTGGTGTGGCAGCTTCGAACGCTGGCGCGCCCTGGGCGACCAAATCTTCAATCGCATTTGCCATGCCGTACAGCTTGAGACTGCGTAGCATAATCACGATAGAGGCTCCTGCTGGGTCATGACGCATGGCGCTTCTCCCCGGTTTGTCTCAGTCCGTCATAGCGGCCGACGTTTGCTTCTGGCGTTGTTTGCAATGCGAGTACGTCAGGCGGATCGACCTCGGGGCGATCTGTCGGTTTGCGATCAATCAATCGATGCAGCAAGTTCAGGATATGCGTTTTAGTTGGCACACCCGCTTCCAGCGCCAGTTCCACTGCGCACAGAATGTCTTCCTCATTGTGCTGAAGAACCAATGACAGGACATCAACCATCTCTCGGTCTCCGCCCTCCTTGCGCGTATGCGCCGTCCGCGGCCCATTGTGAATCTACTTGCGGTCGGGTTTTCGCTTTCGTGAGTGCTCAGAATGAGCTCACTGGGGACTACCGGATGAGCTCATTCTGAGGGGATGAGGCCGCAGCGTAGGCCCATGGCATTAAAGCATCGATGTCTTGGTCGAGATGACCGTTGGCGAGCTTGGTGAAGAGGTCGCGCAGGTAAGCATAGGGCTCTACGCCGTTCATCTTGCAGGATCCGATGAGGCTTGCGAAGCGCGCCCAAGAACGGCCGCCCTCATCGTGGCCGGCAAAAAGCGCGTTGCGGCGGTTCATGGCCGGGCTGCGGATGGCGTTCTCGACCAGGTTGGAGTCCATGTCGACATGGCCATCCTCGAGGAAGAGCTGGAAGCCGACTTGTCGCCGCAGCATGTAGGCAAGCGCTACACCGAGGTCGGATTTGCGCGAGACGCGCGTGGCCTGGGCGGCCAACCAGGCGAAGAACTGATCTACCAGAGGGCGGGACAATTCTTGGCGGACCGCCCGACGATGCTCAGGCGCTGACCCGCGGATGGCATCCTCGATCTTGTACAGCGCCGCGATGCGCACCAACGCCTCGTCAACGATGGGCGAGCCTTTCTGCGGCGTGGCCTTGATCAGCTTGCGCCGCCCATGGGCCCAGCAGAATGCCAGCTTCAACGGCTCACCCCCCTTGCGGTTTGGCTTAGCCAGATGGGTATAGCCGCCATAGGCGTCGACTTGGATCGTGCCATTGAAGCCAGTCAGGAGTTCATTGGCGTATTCGCCCTTTCGGCCGGGCCGATAGTGGAACACCACGCCCGGTGGCGCCGGGCCGTTCCAGCCGCGATCGTCGCGCAGCACCGCCCAAAGATAGCCGGTCTTGGTCTTGCCACGTCCGGGGTCCAAAACGGGGGCGGTCGTCTCATCGACATAAAGCCGGGTGCTGCCCTGTTTCAGCAGCACCGCCATTCGGTCCACCACCGGCGCGATCAGCGCACCGGTCCGCCCCATCCAGTCGGCGAGGACCGATCGGTCGATGGGCACACCGTGCCGCGCCATGACCACAGCTTGGCGGTTCAGCGGCATGTGCTCGGAATGCTTGGACACGGCGATCTGCGCCAGCAGCGCCTCGGTGGGCCAGCTGCCCTCCAGAAGATGCGCCGGGGCTTTCGCCTGCACCACGCCTGCGCGACCTTTGGGACAGGCGTATTTAGGGCGGATTGTGACGATCACCTGATACCGCGCCGGGATGTAATCCAGCCGGTCGACCCGATCCTCGCCGATCTTGACCATGTCGCCACAACCGCAAGGGCAGACGATGCTGTCTGGCTCAATGATGCGCTCGACGCGCGTCAGGTGTTCCGGCAAGGCGCGCGCCTTGCGCTTCTTTCGCGGCGCCTTCTTCTCGGGATTGGTCTCACTGGCCGCGATCTTCGCCTCGACAGCGTCAATCTGTTGCTGGGTCTCGGCGATGGCGGCTTCCAGATCCTCCAGCGCCAGTTCGAGCTGCGCAGGGTCCAGCTTCTCGGATTTAGGCCCGAACTTCGCATGTCGGTATTGTCCGACTTGACCTTGCAGCTTATCGATCAGGGCCTTCAACTCGGTGATGAAGGTGTCCTTTTCAGCGACGACCGCCTGCTCATGCTGGCGGGCCGCACGCTCAACCGCCAGCTCAAACTGCGCGGCCTCGAACGCCTTCACAACCTCGGGTGGAAGGTCTGGAAATAGGCTGAGATCGAAGGGCTGCGACATGTGGATTTATAGCTGTTCCAGTCAGGAAAAGCCAATAAAACAACGTCGAAACAGCCTAATAAATCAACCCGCAGCAACGGGGGCAGCGATCCGCTGCGCAACGATCCGGCGCCAGTCCAAACCTTCAAACAGAGCTTCGTGCTGGGCGCGCGACAGCCGCATTGTCCCATTCTGAACCTTCGGCCAAGCAAAGCTGCCTTGCTCCAGGACTTTGTAAACCATCACGAGACCTGTTCCATCCCAAACCAAAATCTTCAGCCTGTCGCCGCGTTTCGAACGGAACACAATCGTCACCCCGGAATGCGGATCGAGCTTCAGTTCGGTTTGTACGATCAGCGCCAGCGCCCGATGGCCACAGCGGAAGTCTACCGGCCGCGTCGCGATCAAGATAGGCTGGCGCTGCCCCGCGACAATCATGTCGATCCTCGCAATGCGCGCGCCACCGCTGCTGCTCGTTCCGCCGGAACATCGCCCGGCACCCGCAACATCAGATCGCTTCCAAGCTCAATCGTGATGATGCCGGCGGCCCGGCCGGCATCCGCTGGCGGACCAGCGTCCTCAGGCTCCACCGTAATCGGCACAAAGGCGGGCAGAGCAGCAGGCGCTACCCCGGCCATGGCGTCCGCCGGCAGGACCAGCTCCCCCTGGCGTGCCCGCCGCCGCCACTCGGAGAGTTGATGCGCAGCCAAGCCGTGCTGTCGCGCGACATCCACCACCCGCACACCGGGCTGAAAGCTCTCGGCTACAATCCGGGCCTTCACATCATCTGGCCAGCGTCGATATCCCCGCGTGCGCGGCACAACCTCAATGAAGCCGTCAAACCCATTCCCGCCATCCGCCATCAACATCTCCTTCTGAATACTCAGAGAGAAACTCGCCGCTCCATCAGCGTAACGGAACCGTGGAAATCAATGGGACAGGGACGGCGCTTACCCTTGCGCAGCATGTGATCCTGTAGCTGGCGGAAGGCATCCGGCATCTCTGCAAACGGCGCGCCATTGCGAAGGGCCCCGGGTTTACGTTGTATAACAGCGAGATAGTGGCGCCAGTCATAGATGACCTGGCCCGGCTTGCGGTGAGACCTCTCAATGATCCGCGCATGCTCGCAAACCGTTTGCCCTTCAGCGACCACGACCAGCCGTTCGGGATAGACATGCAAACTAACACGTCGGTTCGCAAAGCTGGCGGGAACGCTGTAGCGATTGCGTTCGAACGTGATCAGGCATGTGGGTGACACACGCTTACTGTGTACGATAAAGCCATCGAATGCCGGCGGCAGTGCCATCAGTGTGGGCTTCTCGGCCTCCCACACGTCTGCGATGGACCCCGGCAAAGCCTTGTGCGGTGTCTCTGTCCAAAGGGCCATACAGCGCTCTTCAAACCATTGGTTCAACTCGTCCAGATCGGCAAAGACCGGTATGACCTGCCACATGCGGTTGCGCGCATCCTGCACGTTCTTCTCAACCTGGCCTTTCTCCCAACCGGCTGCCGGATTACAGAATTCGGGCTCAAACACGTAGTGGCTGGCCATGGCTTTGAAGCGTGCATTGACATCCCGCTGCTTGCCTTTGCCCACACGATCAACGGCGGTCTTCATATTGTCATAGATCCCGCGACCAGGCACACCGCCGAACACGCGGAATGCATGCCAGTGGGCGTCAAACAGCATCTCATGCGTTTGCAGCGGGTAGGCCCGCACCAAGAAAGCCCGGCTGTGTGACAGTTTGATATGCGCGACCTGAAGTTTGACGCGCTCACCGCCAATGTTGGCCCAGTCCTCGCTCCAATCGAATTGGAAGGCTTCGCCGGGCGCGAACACCAAAGGCACGTAGGTGCCGCGCCCCGTCGTCTGTTCC